>OLQO01001377.1_pt1 | contig 16098 bp, 13 predicted proteins | sample 1672281 | NCBI WGS metagenome assembly OLQO01 (sample SAMEA3136667, study PRJEB25190) | human gut metagenome | biome: human gut; feature: human-associated habitat; material: faeces | place: Austria | collected 2013
ACGTCATCGAGGTCAACCCGCGCGTGTCGCGCTCCTCCGCGCTGGCCTCCAAGGCGACGGGCTACCCGATCGCCAAGGTGACGACCCGCATCGCGCTGGGCTACACGCTCGATGAAATCGTCAACGGCGTGACCGGGCAGACCTACGCCTGCGCCGAGCCGACGATCGACTACGTGGTGCTGAAATTCCCGCGCTGGCCGTTTGACAAGTTCGTTTACGCCGACAAGCACATCGGCACGAAGATGAAGGCGACCGGCGAAATCATGGCCATCGGCACGAACTTCGAAAACGCGCTGCTCAAGGCCGTGCGCTCGCTGGAAATGGGCAGGGACAGCCTCGTGACCCCGGCGCTGGAGGCGCTCAGCGACGAGGAGCTGGAGAGTAAGCTGCGGGATATCGACACCGAGCGCTCGTTCGTCGTCGCGGAGGCGCTGCGGCGCGGCGTGACGATGGAGCACATCCACGAGGTCACCAAGATCGACATCTGGTTCCTCAAAAAGGTGCAGAACATCGTCCGCATGGAGCAGAAGCTCCGCGCGATGGACGGCATCGCCGCGCTGGATCGCGACACGCTGATGGCCGCCAAAAAGATGGGCGTGGCGGACAGCGCGATGGCGCGCTTCGTCGGCTGCAAGACGGCGGATATCCGCATGCTGCGCGAGCGGCTCAAGGTGCTGCCCGCCTTCCGCATGGTTGATACCTGCGGCGGCGAGTTCGAGGCCGTCAGCCCGTATTTCTACAGCACCTACGGCACCGCGACCGAGGCGAAGAACAGCGGGCGCAAAACCGTCGTCGTTCTCGGCTCCGGCCCGATCCGCATCGGTCAGGGCATCGAGTTTGACTACTGCTCGGTGCACTGCGTCTGGGCGCTCAAGCGCGCGGGCTTCGATACCGTCATCATCAACAACAACCCGGAGACGGTTTCCACCGACTTCGATACCGCGGATCGCCTGTATTTCGAGCCGCTCACGCCGGAAGACGTGATGAACGTGCTGGAGATCGAGCAGCCGGTCGGCGTGGTCTGCCAGTTCGGCGGCCAGACGGCCATCAAGCTCGCCAAGACGGTTCGGGAAGCCGGATACAGCATCCTCGGCACCGATCTGGGCGACATCGACGCGGCGGAAGACCGCGAGCTGTTCAACGAGCTGCTGAACCGGCTGGGCATCCCGCAGCCGAAGGGCACGACCGTCTTCACCGCGGACGAGGCGGCGAAGGCGGCGGCGGAGCTGGGCTATCCGGTGCTCGTGCGCCCGAGCTACGTGCTCGGCGGTCAGGGCATGGAAATCGCCTACGATGAAAAGCACATCCGCGAATACATGTCCATCATCAACATGAACGTGCAGGAGCACCCGATTCTGGTGGATAAGTACCTGCTGGGCCGCGAAATCGAGGTGGACGCGATTTGCGACGGCGAGAGCGTGCTGATTCCGGGCATTATGGAGCACGTCGAGCGCGCGGGCATTCACTCCGGCGACTCCATCTCCGTCTATCCGCCGCAGCACCTTGCCCCGCGCATCCAGCGCATGGTGACGGATTACACGATCAACATCGCGCGCAGCCTGCATGTGCGCGGTCTGGTGAACATCCAGTTCATCGAATACGCGGGCGATCTGTACATCATCGAGGTCAACCCGCGCTCCTCGCGCACCGTGCCGTATATCTCCAAGGTCACGGGCATCCCGATCGTCGAGCTGGGCGTTCGCGCGTCGCTGGGCGAGAAGGTGCCGGAGATGGGCTTTGGCACGGGGCTCTATCCGCCCGCGCCGACCGTCGCGGTCAAGATGCCGGTGTTCAGCTTTGAAAAGCTGCCGGAGGTCGAGGTCAGCCTTGGGCCGGAAATGAAATCCACCGGCGAGGCGCTGGGTCTGGCGGAGACGGCGGAGGAGGCGTACCTCAAGGGCTTTGCCTCCACGAAGATGGCGATTCCGAAGCCGGAGGAGGGCGGGGTGCTCTTCTCCATCGCGGATCACGACAAGCGCGAGGCGCTCGAGCTGGCCGAAACCTTCGCCGCACTCGGCTTTGAGATTTACGCGACGACGGGCACGGCGCACAGGCTCAACCACCACTATGTCGGCGCGCAGCCCGTGCCGCGCCCCGGCGAGGATACGGATAAGCTGGCCAAGTTGTTCGATTCCGGCAAAATCCGCCTGATTATCGCCACGCCGACCCATGGCCGCGACCCGATGCGCGCGGGCTTCCGCCTGCGCCGCATGGCGGTTGAATACGGCATTGCCTGCGTGACGAGCATCGACACGGCGAAGCTGCTGATGAAGTGCGTCAAGCTGGGCAAAAAGGCGGAGGATGTGCCGCCGCTGGGTCTGCACGATCTGATCCTGTAATGATCCGATAAGAAAACGGGGAAATTGCCCCGAAACGCATCCAAAACGCATCAAGATATATCAAGAAGGGCGTTGCCTTTATCCGCGTGCAAAGGGCGGAGGAAGGCGGCGCCCTCTTTGCGTGTGCCGGAGAGGCGGCTTCTTTTTTCCCCGCCGGTTTCATACCTTCGACGGGGTGATGGCATGAACGGCGTTTTCTGCGCGCTGATGCTGGCGGGGCTTCTTTATGCGGCGGCGATGGGGCAGCCGGACGCCGCGCAGCGCGCGCTGCTTTCCGGCGGCGGGGAGGCTGTCGGGCTGCTGATGAGGCTGGCGGGCGCGTATGCGTTTTTTGGCGGGCTGCTTGGCGTTCTGCGGGAGAGCGGCGCGGCGGACGCGCTGGCGCGGGCGATGGAAAAGCCGCTCTCGCGCCTGTTCCGCTTTGCGCCGGGGGAGGAGGCGGCGCTGGGCGACGTCAGCCTGAATCTGTCGGCGAACATGCTCGGCGCGGGCGGTGCGGCGACCCCGGCGGGGATGGCGGCGATGCGGAAAATGGCGCGCGTTCATCCGGACGGGCGGGCGAGCGACGCGATGATTCTGTTTCTGGTGGTGAACACGTCGAGCGTTCAGCTTCTGCCGACGACGATGATCGCCCTGCGCGCGCAGGCCGGAGCGGTCAATCCGGCGGATATCGTGCTGCCCACGCTGCTGGCGACGGCGGCTTCGACGCTGTGCGGCATTGCGGCCTGCCGCGCGTTTGCGAGGTGCGGCGCGTGAGCGCGCTGTTCCTGCCCGCGCTCTGCGCCGCGGTGCTGACGGCGGGGCTGTTTGCGCGGATCGACGTATACGGCGCGTTTGTGCGCGGCGCGAAGGCGGGCATGGAGACGCTTTTGCAGATGGCGCCGTGCCTGTGCGCCGTCCTCACGCTGACGGCGCTTCTGCGCGAAACCGGACTGCTGGGCGCGCTGACAGAAGCGCTGAGACCGGCACTGGAGGCGCTGCGCCTGCCGGGCGAGGCGGCCGCCGTCGTTCTGCTGCGCCCGCTCTCCGGTTCGGCGGCGCTGGCGGCGGTCAGCGATGTGATGGCGCGCATGGGCGCGGACAGCCGGGCGGCGCGGCTCTGCTGCGTAATCAGCGGGGCGAGCGAAACGGTGTTTTTCACCGCGTCGCTCTATCTGGGCGCGGCGGGGGTGAAGCGGTCGCGCTATGCCGTTCCGGCGGCGCTTGTGGCCTACGCGGCGGGGGTGTGGGCGGCGGCATGGCTGGTCTGAGGAAGAAACGGTAAAAAGCGGCTGAAGCGCTGTCGGCGCTTGACAGAAATCGTCGAATCGAATACAATAATCCAAAGTGGTTTTATATGCTTTTGACATCGCTATGCGGGCTTGCCCGCTTGTGAAGGGAGGAAGGGGTCTTTCGGCCCTGATATCAACATGGATAATCGCTCAAGAGGGTTCCGCCTGGCTGCCGCCGCGGTGATGCTGGTGTTCCTGCTCGCCGTTTCGGCTTTTGCGATGGCGGAGGCCGACCCCATCCGCGTCTCCTCGCTCAGCGAACCGCAGTCCGTCATCTCCGAGCAGGACGTCTCGATCACCATCAAGGTCTATAACAGCAGCCAGACGGATATGACCGAGGAAATCTCGCTCTATGATCCGACCGGCGGCGTGCCCGTGAGCACGTATAACGGCTTGCAGGGCGAGCAGAGCGTGACCTATACCGGCACGTGGCACGTGACGCAGGATCAGATCAAAGAAGGCAAAATCAAGTATTACATTCAGTACAGCTTTGATTCGGGCAACGGGCTGGATAAGGTTGTCCGCGCCGTGCCGGTGACCATCCAGACCGAGGCCGCCGCGCCGCAGCTGACTGCGACGTATACCCTTTCGCCGACGAGCGCGCGCAAGGGGCAGAAGGTCGCGGTGGAATACACCCTCTCCAACACGGGCAACATCGAGCTGCGCAACATCGCCATCAGCAACGAGGGCGTCAGCAGCAAGAAGCTGACCGCGCCCTCCCTGTCCGTCGGCGAAAAGGTGACGCTTCAGGATAGCTTCACCATGGGCGACAGCGAGCTGGTCAGCAAGCCGACCGTGACCTATCAGGCCAGCGGCGAGAGCAAGACCTACACCATTTCCGACATGGCGCGCAAGACCGTGACCTTGGCGCAGGATGGGCTGGAGGCTGCGCTGACGACCGACGCGGGCGACAACGTATATCCCGGCGAAAAGATCCATCTGAAGCTGAGCATCAAAAACACGGGCAATAACAGCTACACCGGCCTGACCGCCACGCTCAGCGACGGCACCGTGATGGCCTCCGATATTTCGCTGGCCGCCGGTGCGAATTTCGAGCAGACCATCGAGTGGGCGCCCGCGCAGAGCGGCGCGGTCACCGTTCAGGTGGACGGCATGAGCGACAACGGCGAGGCGGTCTCCGTCGCCTCCGAGGAGCTGACGATCACCACGCAGGACGCGAGTCAGGCGCTCGTGCTCGACGTGACCGCGCAGGCGCAGACCACCACCATTTACAGCGAACCGGCGGTCGTCCGCTTTGCCGTGCAGGTGAAAAACATTGGCCAGACGGACGCGGCGACCCTCACCGTAAAGGAAGCCGGAACGACCGTCGCCACCATTCCGTCGCTGCCCTCCGGCGAGAGCCGCACGCTGGTGTTCGATCTGGAAACGAGCATCGCGGGTCAGATTCAGTTCGTGGTTTCCGGCAAGGATGCGGCGGGCAATGACAAGGCATATGATTCCAACGTCATCGAGCTGGTTTATGTCGCGCCGACCCCCGAACCGACGGCCACGCCCGCGCCGACGGCCGTGCCGCCGACGCCCAGCCCGGAACCGACGGCCACCCCCGTGCCGACCATCGGCGAAATCATCGCCCGGCGCGTAAACCCCGTCGTGCTGTACACCGTGGCGGGTGTGCTGGCGGCGGTGATCGTCCTGCTGGTGGCGATGAGCAGCGTCAGCGGCGCCAAGCGCAAGAAGCGCATGGCGCAGGCGATCGACACGATTGAGCTGTCCCCGGATGTGCGCGATTCCTTCGGCAAGCGCCGCCGCCGCGCGCAGAACGCGGGCAGCGCCAAGCCGGAAAAGGGCGCGAAAAAGCCGGAGGAGAACCGGGCGGAGGCGCAGATTGTGCCGACCCCGGAGTTCAAGCCGGACGAACAGCTGTCTTCCACCCCGGCCAGAGACGCGCTGCGCAGGGCGGAGGGCGAGGAGAACCGCCGCCGCCGCGCCCAGCAGGAGGTGCCGACCGATAAGACGCTCCGCGTCGCGCCCGTCGAGGAGCGCCCGGAGTTCACGCCGCAGGGCAAGGTGGACGATTCCAAGACCCGCATCTTCGGCAGGCTCGACGTGGAGGGCGCGCTGAAGGAAGAGCAGGCCAAGGCGGAAGCGCCGAAGGCCAACGAGGAAAAGACCGAGGCCGCGCAGGAGACCATCCGCCTGAGCGGCGAGGATGTGCAGAAGCTCAAGACGCAGGCGCGCGAGGATCACTTCGGCGTGAAGGGCAAAAAGCGTGAGGAGATCAGGCCGATGAAGAAAAAAAAGGGTCTCTTCGGTCTGGGCAAAAAGAAGGATGAGGACGACGATTTCCTGATCGACGCGAACGACGACGATGGGGACGACGACCTGTTCGAGTAAGATATGTGAGGGGCTGTCAAGCTAACAACACCGATATTTCAAGAGTAGAGCTAAGTATTTTTGCCCGAAGGTTTCCAAAGGGGTTTTCGGTTGTTGCTGCCAGTGGCAGAAACAAACAATCGAAAACGGAAAGCCCTTTGGTGGGGCGATGGGGCAAAGCCCCATATCCAAAAATGCTTAGATATTTGCTTCTTGAAATGTTCGGTTTAGGCTTGACAGCTCCTTGTTTCTTGCCGTAGACAAAGAATGTGAAGCGTGTTATAATCAATCGTGATTTTGCGGAAAGGAGCGGACATGTTCGAGGGCTTTTCTCAGGAGGCGCTGGATTTCCTGAACGATATTCGGTTCAATAACAATCAGGCGTTTTACGCGGCGAATCAGGCGCGCTACGAGCGCTTTGTCAAGCGGCCGATGCGCGAATTGAGCGACGAGCTTGCGCCGGTGGTGCAGCTCATCGACCCCAAGCTGGATACAAGGCCGGGGCGCACGATGTCGCGGATTCGCCGGGATACGCGGTACACGAAGGATAAATCCCCGTTTCGGGATCATGCGTGGCTGGGCTGGCGCTATCCGGGCGAGGGGCGCGGCGAAGGCTTCCATATGTATTGGGGCTTCGGGCCGGATTGGCTCGGCTGGGGATGCGGCTGCTATTATCCCGATAAGCCGCTGATGGACGCGCTGCGGCTGCACATCCGCAAGGAGGCGGACGATGTGCGGCGGTGCCTGCGGGCGCTGGACGGGCGGTTTGAGATGTACGGCGAGGATTACAAAAAGCTGGCCGTTCCGGCGGATGTGCCGGAGGATCTGCGGGCGCTGTACGTCAAAAAGCATTTTGGCTTCGAGCATAACGGCACGCAGGCGGATTGGGCGCTCTGGCACACGCACGACATGGCGGACGCGATTGCTGCCGATCTCTCGCGGATGGCGCCGCTGCATCAGTTGATGCGCCGGATGCGCGACGAGGCGGAGCATGCCGCGCAGGAAGCCGTTCGCGAGCGGGAGGCCAGGGCGCGCGCCGAGGCGCAGACAGGCGAGGCAAAGCCCGGAAGGCTGGTCGTCCGCTCGGCGGATGAGTTTGAATTTTAAGGGGAAGCTGGGGCAACGCCCCAGGAAGGAGCTTATGTATGAATCTTTTGCTTGAGTCGCTGAAAGCGCTGCTTTTCGGCATTGTGGAGGGCGTTACCGAGTGGCTGCCCATCAGCTCCACGGGTCACATGATCCTGCTGGATGAATTCATTCAGCTTCAGATGACGGATGCGTTCAAATCCATGTTCGAGGTGGTCATCCAGCTCGGTGCGATTCTGGCGGTCGTCGTGCTGTATTTTTCAAAGCTCTGGCCGTTCAAAAAGCCGAAAAAGGGCGAGGGCTTCGTCGGCCTGTTCAAGATGGAAACCGTCATGCTCTGGCTGAAGGTCGTCGTGGCGATTCTGCCCAGCGCGATTGTCGGCATCCCGTTTGACGACTGGATGGACGCGCACCTGCACAACGCGCCCGTCGTCGCGGCCATGCTGGTGATCTACGGCGTGGCGTTCATCCTCGTGGAAAAGAAGCATCATGCGCGCCGCGCCCGCATCCAGAGCGTCGAGCTGATCGACATGCGCATGGCGCTTATGATCGGCCTGTTTCAGGTGCTCTCGCTCGTCCCCGGCACGAGCCGTTCCGGCGCGACGATCCTCGGCGGCATCCTGATGGGCTGCTCCCGCGCGGCGGCGTCCGAATTCAGCTTCTTCCTCGCCGTGCCGACGATGGCGGGCGCGAGCCTGATCAAGGTGCTCAAGTTCGGCCTGTCCTTCACGAGCGAGGAGCTGCTGATTTTGGGCATCGGCTGCGTGAGCGCGTTTGTCGTTTCCATCATCGCCATCAAGACGTTCATCGGCTACATCAAGCAGCACAGCTTCACCGCGTTCGGCTGGTATCGCATCATCCTCGGCGCGCTGGTGGCGGTATATTTTCTGCTGAAATAAGGGGGATATGGAAATGAAGCATTGCATCATTGCGAAGTTCAACGAATCCGCCGCGGATAAGCAGGCGGCGCTGGCGCAGGTCAGGGCGCTGCTTTCGGGCGCGGAGCCGATTGAGGGCGTGCGCGGAATTACGATTCACGAAAACTGCGTCGCGCGCGACAACCGCTATGACCTGATGATCGTGGTGGAGATGGAGAAGGCCGCGCTGCCGAATTGGGACGCTTCCCGGATTCATCACCAGTGGAAGGAGCAGTTCGGCGGGCTGCTCGAAAAGAAAGCGATTTTTGATTACGAAGACTGAAAGACGAAGACGAGCCGCGCTGGACGCACAGCCCGCGGGACGCTGCAATATAAATGGACGAGGAGACGCTTACATCGGTTTCCTCGCTTGTTCTGGAAACAAAGAAAGCCGCCGATCGGAATTCAGATGATCGGCGGCTTGTCCTATACCATGAAAACGCCGTCAAAGCGCACTGAGGCAGCGAAATTTTTTCGAATTTTTTCGTCCGTTCGTTGCCATGGCAACGGACAGACATACGCCTCGTCCTGTACAATAGCAATCAGTTAGTACAAACTAACAACAAAATCTATTTCCCCTTTTGGAAGGAGAGTTTTCCATGAAAAAAATTTGGTCTCTGGTTTTGACGCTTCTTGTGCTCTGCATGGCCGGTTCCGCGCTGGCTGACGGCACGCATACGGTCGTCGATCATGGCGGCAACGAGGTCGAAGTCCCCGACAAAATCACCCGCGTGGTCATCGACCAGATTCCGATTCTTTCGACCTACATGTCCTACTTTGGCGGCGAAGCCCCGTATATCGTCGGCTTCTGCGGCTCGTTCAAGACGACCATCTCTGAAACGGTGCTCAAAAACATCGCGCCGGAGCTGATGGAAACTGCCGACACCGTTTATGCGCAGAGCGACCTCAACATCGAGGAAATCATGAAGCTCGAACCGGACGTGATTCTCTACAATGCCAACAACGCCTCCCACGCCGAGATTCTCAAGGCCAGCGGTATTCCGTGCGTCGGCTTTGCGACCGTCGGCGCTTCCACTGAAGCCGACCCGATTGAGCGCTATGCGCAGTGGCTCAAGCTGCTGGAAGACGTCTTCGGCGAGTCCGGCAAGATGGATGCGTTTATCTCCGCGGGCGGCGAGATTGTCGCCGATGTGGAAGCTCGCATTGCGGCCGTGCCGGAGGATCAGCGCCCGACCGCGATGATTCTCTGGAAGTACGCCAACGGCGTGCCGATGGTTTCCGGCAAGGGCACGTTCGGCACCTATTGGCTCAAGCGTTTGGGCGTGACCGACGTGGTGGTTGAGGAAGCGAGCGGCTTTACGCAGGTCAACATGGAGCAGGTATACACCTGGGATCCCGATATCCTCTTTTTGGACGGTCCGGGTCTGCTGAACCTCAAAACCGCCGATGTGCTCGGCAACAACGTTGAGGGTGCGGATTTCTCCACGCTGAGCGCCGTCAAGAATGGCCGCGTCTACAACACGACGCTGGGCATGTGGAACTGGTTTACGCCGAACCCGGATGCGCCGCTGGTTCTCGCCTGGCTGGCCAGCCGTGCCTACCCGGATGCGTTCGCCGATTATCCGCTGGAAGCTACCATCCGCGAATATTACAAGACATGGTACGGCTATGACGTGACCGACGACGAGCTTGCGCAGATGCTGGTGTACTGATTCCATGAACGACACGCCTTTCATCAAAAAAGGACGCTTCACGGCGCTTTCCGTCGCGCTGATGTTCCTTCTGCCCATCGCAACCGCGCTCATTTGCCTGTGTGTCGGACGGATGAGCGTCCCTTTGGGCGATGTGATTCGTGCGATTCGGAGTCTGTTCACCGGCGAAACCGCGGGTGTGCAGAATTACTCGATCATCGTCAATCTGCGCCTGCCGCGAATTCTGATGGCGATTGTCGTCGGCGCGGGGCTGACCTGTGCGGGCAACGCCTATCAGGCACTGTTTTCCAATCCGCTGGCCACACCGGATATTCTCGGCGTGACGAGCGGCACGTGCGTCGGCGCGATTCTGGCGATTATTCTCTCGTGCAGCATTTTTGAGACGCAGATGATCGCGCTGGCCTTCGGCCTGCTTTCCGTTTGGTTCACACTGAAAATCGCGGGCAAAAACAGCAGCCGCTCGATGGTGTATCTCGTGCTGGCGGGCGTCATCGCATCTTCGCTGTTTAACGCCGTCGGCTCGCTGCTCAAGTATACCGCCGACCCACAGGATAAGCTGCCGGAAATCACGTATTGGCTGATGGGCAGTTTTACAGGCGCAAGCTACAAGAAAATCGCTGTCGGCTCGCCGCTGATTCTTTCCGGCATCGTGGTGATTTATCTGCTGCGCTGGCGGCTGAATATCTTGTCCCTCAGTGAGGACGAGGCGAAGGCCAGCGGCATCAACCTGCCGCGCACGCGCCTGATTTTCATTCTGGCCTCCACCGTCATCACCGCGTCGGCGGTTTCGATGTGCGGTCAGGTCGGTTGGATCGGCCTGCTCATCCCGCACTGCGCCCGCATGCTTGTGGGCAGCAACAACCGATACGTCATCCCCGTCAGCCTGAGCCTTGGCGCGAGCTTCATGATCCTGATCGACACGCTTTCCCGAACCATCAGCATCATCGAGCTGCCGCTTTCCATCCTGACGGCCATCATCGGCGCGCCGGTCTTTATCACCCTTCTGAACAAAAACAGGAGCAATTTGCGATGATCCTTGAAGTTAAAGACGGCTGCTTCGGTTATTTCGGACAGCCTGTGATTTTCGATCACATCAATCTCAGTTTGGAAAAAGGACACATTCTTGCAGTTCTCGGCCCGAACGGCATCGGCAAAACGACGCTGCTCAAGTGCATGATCGGCCTTCTGCCGTGGAAGCGCGGGCAGACCCTGCTGAACGGGCAAAACATCGTGAGGATGAAGCCTGCGGATATTTGGAAAACCGTTTCCTATATTCCCCAGAGCCACGGCTTTGCGTTCTCCTATACCGGGCTTGAAATGGTCATGCTCGGCAGAAGCTCGCACATGGGTACATTCCAGCAGCCGGGCGCGCGGGAAATCGAGATGGCCGAGCGCATGATGGAAAAGGTCGGCATCACCCGTCTGGCCTACAAGGATTGCAACCGCATGAGCGGCGGCGAACTGCAAATGGTTTTGATTGCCCGCGCGCTCATCAACGAGCCGCAGCTGATTATCCTCGACGAGCCGGAGACGGGGCTGGATTTCCACAATCAGATTCTTGTGCTGGATATGGTCAAGCGTCTGTCTGGCGAAGAGGGGATCAGCGCCATTATGAACACGCACTACCCAACCAACGCCATGTCCGTTTCGGATGAAGCCTTTATGATGAACCACAAGGGGCGTTTCTTCTACGGGGCGACGAGAGAGGTGCTGACGGAAGAAAACATCAGCCAATCCTTTGACGTGCGCGTATTGGTCAGCGACTTGGTGGACAACGGACGGCATGTGCGCAGCATCGTTCCCGTTGCGCTGACCGCGAACTGACAGCGAGGTGCTTATGACAGGTTCTTTTACGGTTTCATCCATGCGCCCCATTCGCGAGGGCATGACCGTTTCGCGCAGCGCGGGCGTGCGCGGCGTGACATGGTTTTCGCTGGGCGCGGACACGGACATCAGCCGAGAAAGCTATGATGTGCCGACGCTCTATCTCGGTGCTGAAGGCTGCGGCGAATTTCTGCTGGGGGAGGGCGCGCAAATCGTGCCGCTTTTGCCCGGCGAGCTGCTTATCGTTCCAGAAAAAACGCTTTGCGGCGTACAAAGCCCGGAAGGCGTTATCTATACCGAAATCATTGCTGAAAAGGAGATCAACATGAACAACGCGATTCAAGCCGGCGAAGCGCTCAAGCTCGCCAACCTCATTGCCTACGAAGAGGGCAGCATTACAAACATGGACGTCGTGCACAACGACAAGATGAAGTTTGTGCTCATGGCTTTTGACAAGGGCACGGGTCTTTCCGCGCACCGCGCGCCGGGCAACGCCATCATTACTGCGCTGGAGGGCAAGGCTATCATCGGCTACGAAGGAAAGGATCATCCCCTCTCCGCGGGAGAGAGCTTCCGCTTTGATAAGAACGGCCTGCACAGCGTGACCGCCGACGGGCAATTCAAAATGGCGCTGCTGCTGGTGCTGGAGTAATACTAATTCTTGTTAAAATGGCTTAATCCGCGCACCATCTTTTTCGCTCTGACTTTGCCTCGTTCCGTTCAACGTACCTCCAGTACGCCTCACTTCACTTGGCTTCGTCAGAACAAAAATCTGATGCGCTCTGTTAAGCATTTTAACTGCGAATTAGTATAAACCGAGAATGTAGAAAAGAATCGGCTGTTTGGTTGTCAGTCGATTCTTTTTCTTTGGCTTTATTCTGGGCATTTGACATTTCAACCGACGTCGCCTATAATAGAGTTAGTTTGAACAAACTGATTTCTTCACTCGGATTGGATATAGGCAGGCTGATTTTCATGGATGTATCAAAGGAATATTATCCCATTTTGGAACAGAGCGGCATGATGCGCGGCATTGCGCCCCAGCGCTATGGCACGGTGCTTTTCTGTCTTCAGGCGCGAACCGTTGACTATCCGCGCGGCGTTTATGTCGCGGAGGTCGGCGAGGCGCCCCGCTGCGCGGGCGTTCTGCTTCGCGGCAACATTGAGGAATTTCTTTACGACGAAAATGGAAACCAGATCACCGTCGCTCATATTCATGAAGGACAGATTTTTGGCGCAGAACTGGCCTGTTCCGGCGGCATGGCCAGCCCCGTCTGTTTGCGAACGGCTTCAGACTGCACGGTCATGCTGCTCGATTTTGGCGTGCTGCTTTCCGAAAGCTCTATGGGCTGCCCCTGCCGGATGCAGGTGACAGCCAATCTGATGCAGGAATTTGCTCGACAGGTGCTCGCTTTCAATACAAAGGTGCGCATTTTGGGACAAAAGCGCCTGCGTGATCGACTGAAAATCTATCTGCAAACGCTCACGACCGATGATGACGGTGTGTATACCCTGCCATATTCGCGTTCCGCACTTGCCGATTTTCTCTGCGTGGATCGGAGCGCACTCTCCCGCGAGCTCTGCCGCATGCGCGATGAAGGAATTCTTTCTTTTTCGGGCAGTAAGGTTTCTATACTCGATCCCGGATTTCTGCATGCGTAAGCGCCGTCACCCCAGAAAGTACGGCGGGATGATCCGCAGGGCGCGGACGATGAGCAGCGCGCACAGGTGCAGCGGATACGCCGCGTAAAAGAAGAACGTCAGCGCCTTGCCGTGCGGGCCGGGTCTGCCGTTATAGAGCAGAATCGGAACGGCCGACAGCGCCGCGCAGAGGGAAATCGTCACCCAGCCGCTCGCCACGCCGGAAAACAGCAGCGAAGCGGAATACAGCAGCGTCAGGAGCACGGTAAACAGCGCCTGACGCTTTTTGTCGCCGCCCGCGTAGCCGTAGGCGAGGCAGAGCGCCACGCCCAGCCAGCCGAAGCTCACCTGTGTGACCATGGCCAGCAGCATCAGCGCCAGAATGGAGAGCGCGCAGGGCAGCGGACGGGCGGAAAGCGCCCGCGCCGCACACAGCGCAAGCAGCCCCAGAAGCAGCGAAAAGACGACGTTCTGCTCCATTGCGCTGGAGAGGCGGCCAAAGATCAGCAGATCGAACGGAAGCTCCGAAACGCAGGCCAGAAGCAGCAGCCGCCGCGCATAGGCGCGGATATCCCGCGTGTGCGCGAAGCCCTGCGCGAGCAGAAAGCAATACAGCGGAAACGCCAGCCGCCCGACGCAGCGAAACGCGCTTGCGGACGGGAAAAGCGCCAGCCCGGCGTGATCGACGCACATACAGACCAGCGCAATCAGGCGCAAAACAAACGAGGACAGAGCGCTTTCCCTCCTTTTGGGCGAATGGAATATGGCATGAGGCGCCGCGAAGCCGGGCGGGCGCGCCCCGCCGCCTTCACGGCCTCATTCGGCCGAAACTATGATACAACAAGTTTCAAAACCTTGTCAATGTTCGGAATTATGGCCGAACGAAAACGAAAAAGCGGATTAACAAGCCCGAAAAAAACGGAAATCACATTGCAAACACGAACGTTTGATGATATAATGCGAATGCTGTTTTGATTTTAAGCTGAGCTTTCCGTCAGTGAAGCACGCAAGGAGGAACAATCACCATGAGCCGAGTCAGAAGAATCTATGCAGAAAAGCGCCCCGGTTATGACGTGGCCGCCCGTCAGCTCTGCCAGGAGCTGCGCGAGGCGCTGGGCACGGAGGCGATTTCCCATGTGCGTATTTTCCAGCGCTATGACGTGGAGGGGCTGAGCGACGCGGCGTTTGAAAGCGCGCGCGGTATCATCTTCTCCGAGCCGAACGCCGACACGCTCTATGATGAAACCCTGCCTCAACTGGACGCTCAACTGCTCGCGGTGGAGTATCTGCCCGGCCAGTATGACCAGCGCGCGGACAGCGCCGCCCAGTGCCTGCAGCTTCTCAGCCCGGAGCAGGCGAAGCCGAAGGTGGCCTGCGCGAAGGTTTACGCCATCGAGGGCAACGGCGTGACGGGCGAAATGATGGAGGCCGTCGCGCACCATGTCATCAACCCGGTCGAGGCGCGCCGCGCGAGCATGGAGAAGCCGGAGACGCTGGAAATGCAGGCCGACGTGCCCGCCGACGTGGCGGTTATCGAAGGCTTTACGCAGATGAGCGACAAGGCGCTCGGCGAGATGGTGGCGCGCATGGGCATGGCGATGAGCGCGGAGGATCTCTGCTTCTGCCGCGATTATTTCCGCGACACCGAAAAGCGCGACCCGAGCGTGACCGAGCTGCGCGCCATCGACACCTATTGGTCGGATCACTGCCGCCACACGACCTTCCTCACCGCCATCGACGAGATTGCGTTTGACGACGGCCGGTTCGCCGCGCCGGTCAAGGCCGCCTACGAGCTGTACGTGGAAACGCGCAAGGACGTTTACGGCGCGCGCAAGAAGGATATCTCGCTGATGGATATGGCGACGCTCGGCGCAAAGGCGCTGCGCAGGATGGGCAAGCTCGACGACCTCGACCTGAAGGACGTCCTTCCGTTCGAGCAGGGACTGCTGGACTACATCGACCACAACACCGATATCCTCAAGACCATTCGCGAGACCGAGGAATTCACCGCCGACACCGAGGCTGCCCTCGATAAGGCCGTGGACGAGTTCCGTTCGACGTTCGTCTCTTCCGCCGGCAAGCCGCTGGTCGAGAAGAAGCCGGACGTTGACAAGGCCGCGCCGGTCGATCAGGAAAAGATCGTGGCGGGAGAAAAGTAAGCCATGGGCTCGCAACTCGCATTGAAATCACGCATCCGCTCCACCGAGTCGTTGGCGAAGATCTTCAACGCTCAGGAGATGATCGCGTCTTCGCATATCGCCAAGGCCCGTGATGTGGCCCTGAACGCGAAGCCGTACACCGATGCGATTTTCGATGCCGTGCAAGCGTTGGTGGCCCACACCCATATCACGCATCCGATTGCGGTGAAGGACGAGAAGAACCCGCGCGTGGCTGTTCTCGCCCTCACCTCGGATCGTGGTATGGCCGGCCCGTACACCTCTTCGATTATCCGTGAAACGGAGTCGCTGCTGTCCCGCCTCGATGCGGCAGGCAAGCAGCCGGAGCTGTTCGTGTACGGGCGTCGCGGTTCGACGTACTACAAGTACCGTAATCGTGACATCGCGGCGACGTGGGAAGGCGACACCGACCAGCCCGGCGTGGAAATTGCTGAAACGATCTCCAACACCTTGATGGACGCCTACATGAAGCCGGCTGAGAAGGGTGGAGTTTCCGAACTCTACATCGTCTACACCGAGTTCATCAACATGGTGGTGCAGAAGGTGCGCGTGCTGCGCATGCTGCCGGTCGAAATCGTGAAAAACGAGACCAAGGTGCCCGATCCTGATGAAGAGGCACCGGCTACTGCGGATGTCGCTCCGCTGTACACTTTCGAGACCAGCCTCGAAAAGGTACTGGATGCGATTCTGCCGAAGTACATTCAGTCCCGTATCCACGAGTGCCTGCTGACCGCGGCCGCGTCGGAAACCGCAAGCCGCCAGAACGCCATGCACACGGCAACCGACAACGCACGAAACCTGATCGACGACCTTACGCGCAAGCTCAACGCTTCCCG
>OLQO01001382.1_pt1 | contig 16001 bp, 12 predicted proteins | sample 1672281 | NCBI WGS metagenome assembly OLQO01 (sample SAMEA3136667, study PRJEB25190) | human gut metagenome | biome: human gut; feature: human-associated habitat; material: faeces | place: Austria | collected 2013
CGTCGCGGAAAGCCCGCGCTTGAGCAGAATCGGTTTGTTCGTCTGCCCCAGCGCCTTGAGCAGCCGGAAATTCTGCATGTTCCGCGCGCCAACCTGAATCACGTCCACATCCGCGAAATCGTCTATCTGCGTTTCGCTCATAATTTCGGTGACAATCGGAAGGCCGGTCTCCTTCTTGGCCTCCAGCAGCAGCTTGAGCCCTTCGTTTTCCAGCCCCTGAAAGGAATACGGCGAGGTGCGCGGCTTGAACGCGCCACCCCGCAGACAGGTTGCGCCGCTCCGCTTGACGTCCTCCGCGATGGAAACGAGCTGTTCGCGGCTTTCCACCGAGCAGGGGCCCGCGATCACCGTAAACGTCCCCTCGCCAACCGCGCGCCCGCAGACGTTCACATGCGTATCCTTGGGATGGAAGCGGCGGTTCGCCAGCTTATACGGTTCGGAAACGCGGCGCACGTCCTCGACGATGTCGCTGGCGCGCAGCCAATCCTCGTCAACGTGCGTCGTATCGCCGACAAGGCCGAGAATCGTTTCCGTCGCGCCTTGGCTGTAATGGATATCCACGCCCTGCTGTTTGATCTGGCTCATCAGGGCTTCAACGCGCGCTTTCTGTGCGCCGGGTCTTAAAATGACAATCATGGCGGCTTCTCCTTTTTTACTTTGACAGTTTGTTGCTTTGTTTCGGGTATAAAAGAAGCGGCCCTTTCACTTTTATGAAAGGGCCGCGCTGCAATCCGTGGACATCGCCTTATGCTTTGCATTGCAAACAGCCCGTATTCTCGCGATAATACCGGCTAAAATCAAACATGTTCGCAACAACAACATTCATAAGGGTTTTTCCTCCCGCTTGCTTGGTGCTGACTCTATCTTAAATCATACAAGACGATTTGTCAACCCCATATTTCGAATTTTTGTCAATCAAGCGTCTCTTGGCTCTCCGCCATGTTGAGCGCCTTCTCATCTGGTCGATTCAAAGCTGAGTCGCGGCACAAGATATTGGGTCATCATAAAGCCGATCTCCCCGTCAATCAGCACATGGCACCATTCCCCCGCTATGCCCAACACCCGAACCTGCGTTCCGTTCGGATACAGCGCCACCGCGTTAACGCGGGTCGAAGCCTGCCTTCGCAGATTGGCGCCCTGCCCATTGGGATTTTGAATCGTCACCTTGGGCAGCAGTTCGGTTTGCTGGTCTTTGGGCGCGTTAAAATCGAGGAACTGATTTTTCATATATCCTTCAAGATTGCCGATTCGAACCCTGCTCCATCCGTCGTTCCCTTTTTGAACGATTGCGACCGTGCATCCATTGTAATATTTGCCGAGCGACGCGCTGTTCGCCGTTTTTTCCGCGCGCAGATTCAGTCGATCCGTCGAAATCGGATTATGAACCTGCGCCGTCGCATAGCCGTCGTAGTAATTGCCCGTCCGCTGATCCAGCGCCGAGCCGTCAGCCGGTACAAACCCGGTATATTCCCGAATCTGAACGTGCCACCATTTCGACGTAAAGCCCAGAAGCGTCACCGTTTCGCCATAGCCATGCATTTCATACGCTCCGTTTACATCGCGGGTTTGATAAAGCTCCCACGCGCTGCTTGTGGAGGTATACGTCGGCATAGCGGCCGCAACCGCCTGCGTGTTGTCATATTGCAGATACGCCTTCATCATATACCCTTCGGCCACTCCGCGATTGCCGATTCGAACGCGAACCCATCCGTTGTTCAGCTCTTCAAGAATTTGAACCCCAACGCCGTTGTAATACTTGCCCAGCGATTCCGCTTCCTTGTTCGGCGCAGCGCGCAGATTCAGCCGGTCTGCGGCGTCAGGATTATGCACGACCGCATAGGCGTTGCCGCCATCCGCCCAAGCCGTACAACAAGTGAGCATCAGGCTCATCAAAAGCAGTCCGAGAATTCCGATGCGTTTCATAGATTCATCCGCCCTTCCTCATAAAATGTACAGGAGCATCCGTTCAACGAAGCACCATCGTCTATGATAAAAACGCATGTTCCTTCCATTTTCTTCCCCGAAAATCAAAAAAAGCCCCCTCTTTCGAGGGAGCTGCGGCTTGTTGACATAAAGATCCATTGACCAAAATCGCAAAATCAAGAATTTCAGTTATTCTTTCATTTGCGGAAAAGGCAATTCTCCCCTTTCGGGGGGAGAATCGCTTTATTCAGTCCAAAGTCCCTCTTTCAAGGGAGCTGACGCGCTTTCGCGCGCGTATGAACGTCAGCGCTTCTTGGTCAGCGGGGTGAGGTGCCAGATCAGATCGTTGTATTCGCGGATCGTGCGGTCGGAGGAGAACACGCCGCTCTTGGCCACGTTGATGATCTCCTTGCGCGTCCACTTTTTCTGATCGAGGTAATCCGTGCCCAGATGGCTCTGCGCCTGCTGGTAAGAACCGAAGTCCTTGAGCACCAGATACGGGTCGGCCATGCCGCCGTTGTCGCTGAACACCAGCGCGCGGTACAGCCCCTCGAACATCTTCGGGTTCTCCGGGGTCAGGGTGCCGTCGAACATCATGTTCAGCGCGCGGCGCAGCTCGGCGTTCGTCTCGTAGATATCCAGCGAACGATAGGTGCCGGCGGCGTAGAGCGCCTCCACCTCATTGGAACGCATGCCGAAGATGTAGCAGTTGTCATTTCCGACCAGATCGGCGATTTCCACGTTCGCGCCGTCCAGCGTGCCGATGGTCACCGCGCCGTTCATCATAAACTTCATGTTGCCGGTGCCGCTGGCCTCCTTGGAGGCGGTGGAGAGCTGCTCGCTGACCTCGCTGGCCGGCATCAGCATCTCGGCGGTAGAGACGTTGTAATTCTGGAGGAACACGATTCGGATCATCTTGCTGGCGCGCTCGTGGGAAGCAACCTTCGCGGCGAGCACGTTGATGAAGTGGATAATCTCCTTCGCGCGGCGGTAGCCCGGCGCGGCCTTCGCGCCGAAGATGAAGGTGCGCGGCGCCATCGTGTAATTCGGATCGTCGCAGATGCGGTTGTAGAGCACGAGGATGTGCAGCGCGTTGAGGAGCTGGCGCTTGTACTCGTGCAGGCGCTTCACCTGCACGTCGAACATCATCGTCGGGTCGAGCTCAAGGCCCTGATGGCGGTAAATCCAGCGGCTGAAGCGCTCCTTGTTCGCCTTCTTGACCGCGGCGAACTTCTCGACGAAGGCCGCATCGTCCGCGAACGGCAGCAGCTTTTCAAGCTCGTTGAGATCCTTGCGCCAGCCCTGACCGATGGATTCATCCAGCAGGTCGGAGAGCGACGGGTTGGCCAGCATCAGCCAGCGGCGCGGCGTAATGCCGTTGGTGATCGCGTAGAACTTCTCCGGCATGATGGCGTAGTAATCCGCAAACGTCGTGTGCTTGAGGATGTCGCCGTGGAGCTGGGAAACGCCGTTGACCGCGTGGGAATACGCCACGCACATGTTCGCCATGTGCGCCTGATCGTAAGCCAGAATCGCCATGTGGCCGATGCGATCCCACTGGCCGGGGAAAGCGTCGAACAGCTTCTGGCACAGGCGGCGGTTCAGCTCCTGCATGATGGAGTAGATGCGCGGCAGCGTCTCGCGCATCATGTTCTCCGGCCACTTTTCCAGCGCCTCGGCCATGATGGTGTGGTTGGTGTAGGCCACGGTCGCCTGCGTGATGCGCTCGGCCTCCTCCCACGGCAGACGCTCCTCATCCACGAGGATACGCATCAGCTCGGGAATGACCATCGCCGGGTGCGTGTCGTTGATGTGGAAGGCGACCTTCTCCGGGAGCTGGCTCATGTCCGTGCCGTAGACGCGCTTGAAGTCCTTGATCGCGTATTGCAGCGTCGCGCTGACGAGGAAGTATTCCTGCATCAGGCGCAGCTTCTTGCCGTTATAGGTGTTGTCCTCCGGATAGAGCACCTTGGAAATCTGCGCCGCGATGGAGTTGCTGTCTTCCGTGGAGCCGTTGTAATCGCCCGCGGAGAACTTTTCAAGGTTGAAGTTCTGCGGCAGCACGGCGCTCCACGTGCGCAGGCGATCCACCACGTCGCTGTCGTAGCCGACGATCGGCAGATCATACGGCACGGCGATGACGTTTTCCGTGTTCTTGAGGGTGACGTAATTCGTGCCGCCCACCCAGTTCTCGACCATTTGGCCGCCGAAGCAGACCTCCACCGCGTCGCGCTGGGTCGGAATCTCCCAGGCGTTGCCGTAGGTCAGCCACTCGTCCGGCACCTCGACCTGCTGGCCGTCCACGATGCGCTGACGGAACAGGCCGTATTCATAGCGGATGGTGCAGCCCATCGCCGGCAGGTTCAGCGTCGCCAGCGAATCGAGGAAGCACGCGGCCAGACGGCCCAGACCGCCGTTGCCCAGCGCCGGTTCCGGCTCCTCGTGAAGCACGCCCCGCAGGGTCAGCCCCAGCTCCTCGAACGCCTTTTCATATTCCTTGGTGGAGCAAAGGTTGAGCAGGTTATTGTGCAGCCAGCGGCCGGTCAGAAACTCGATGGAGAGGTAATACAGGCGCTTGGCCTTCTCGCTGCGGCGGGCTTCCTTCTCAAAGCGCCACTTGAGCATGATCTGGTCGCGCACGGTGCTCGCCACGGCAGCGTAAATCTGCTTGGGCGTCGCATCCTCAATGGTGCAGCCGTAGTAGCGCAGCAGCTTGTTGAGGATGGATTCCTTGATGGTATCCTTGTTATACTCGGTTTGCAGAGGCATAAGTTCAAAACCCTCCCAAATATGATGGATGGCGGAATGGCCGCCGATTTCCCTCTTTTCGGCCTGTTTTTGTCAGGCACCAACGGGCATTATAGCATAAAACCCTTTATGTGGCAAGGAAAAACACAGTTCCTGCGTCCGTCCCGCCTGCCTTAGCCCTTCCCCGCCCTTCTGTTTCCTATGCGCGCCGCCTGCCGTTCATCCGTCCCCTCCGACCGGAATGTGGCGAAATTTATCGCGCGTTCTTTGTTCCTTTGCGCCATTTCAGCCGATATGACGCGCAAAATTCCGTCTATTTCTGATCAATTCCGCAAGTTTTGCGCTTTATTGGTCAGACGACTTGATTTGCGTACCGCCATCGTGTATAATAACCTTAGAAACTGAGATAGTGCGCGTTTTTTCTCCCTGCGCACACTCAAAATCAATAAGATTCAGGAGTGATTGACAATGGCTCGTATTGTTACTCTCGGTGAAATCATGCTTCGTCTGAAGAGCCCCGCGCTGGAGCGCTTCTTCCAGAGCCCGTCCCTCGAGGCCACCTTCGGCGGCGGCGAGGCGAACGTGGCCGTTTCTCTGGCCAACTACGGCATGGACGCGGCTTTCGTGACCGCCCTGCCGAACAACGCCATCGGCGAGGCCTGCCTGCGCGACGTGCGCAGCTTCGGCGTGGACGTCTCCAACATCAAGATGATGGATGGCCGCATGGGCATCTACTTCCTGGAGACCGGCTCCAACCAGCGTCCGTCCAAGGTCGTCTATGACCGCGCGGATTCCTGCATCGCCAAGGCGCCGGTCGATACCTTCGATTGGAAGAAGATCTTCGACGGCGCGACCTGGTTCCACATCACCGGCATCACCCCGGCCATCTCCCAGTCTGCCGCGGATCTCTCTCTGGCCGCCGTCAAGGCCGCCAAGGAGATGGGCGTGACCGTTTCCTGCGACCTCAACTACCGCAAGAACCTCTGGAAGTACGGCAAGGAGGCCAAGGAAGTGATGAGCGAGCTGACCAAGTACGTCGATGTCGCCATCGCCAACGAGGAAGACTTCCAGAAGTCTCTGGGCATCAGCGCCAAGAGCGATGTTGAGAGCGGCGAGCTGGATCGCGACGTCTACAAGCAGATCGCCCAGACCGCGATGGATCTCTACCCGAACCTCAAGAAGGTCGCCATCACCCTGCGCGAGTCCAAGAGCGCGGATACCAACTACTGGGCGGCCTGCATCTACGACGGCAAGGAGTTCTATGTCTCCCGTAAGTACGCCATCACCGATATCGTTGACCGCGTCGGCGGCGGCGACTCCTTCGGCGGCGGCCTGATCTACGGCCTGAACACCTATGCCACGCAGGCCGAGGCTCTCGAGTTCGCCGTGGCCGCTTCCTGCCTGAAGCACACCATCTCCGGCGACTTCAACCGCGTGACCGTCAAGGAAGTCGAAAGCCTGATGAAGGGCTCCGGCTCCGGCCGCGTCGAGCGCTAAGCAAACGGCTTACAGGCACACAGCGTTGCCTGGCTCTGTAGCCGGTTTGAACCGCAATCGCATGACAAAAGGCGTTGAACGGATTTTTCCGCTCAACGCCTTTTGTTATTGCTTCGAACGCCTTTACTCCTTCAGTCAGCTTCGCTGACAGCTCCCTCAAAGAGGGAGCCATAAAGCATATATGCACTGCTTATTTATAATGTCGTTTTTCATTTTCGTGACAGTAAAAACATCTTACTTGCTCATGTCATTGCCTCCCTCTTCGAGGGACATCGAATCTGTTGCCGCCTGTGGCGGAAACAAACAGATAAAATGCCGAAGGTTGGCACGACAAAGTCGTGACGGAAGGAGTTCGTTTCAACGTCTTCAAATATTCCTTCTGTCCCGCCGTGATGCGATAGCTTTCCCGTGCTTTCTGGATCGTCTTGTTATGCGTCCACGGCTCAAGCCGGTTCTGCTGTAAATAGACAACCGCCGCGTCCCACTGCTTGGCCAGCGCCGTGGCGAAAAACCACGCGACCATCATCTTCGCGTAGTAATCCTCCAGCTTCACGTCTGCGGGCAGCTCCAGATATTCCGGCTTAAAGTCGTCGTCCAGAAAATGCGTCATCAGCATTTCCAGCCCGAAACGGCAGGTGTAGACGTGTTCTGATTTCGCCCATTCTCGGATATTTTCCAGCAGCTCCGGCTTGTGCCCGGCAAACGCCTTCGGCGACAGGCAGTCGCAGACGGCCCAGTTGTCGATATGCGGCAGAAACGCCTCGACCGCTTCCATGCACGTGTCGTAATCTTTCATCTGCGAAAGCAGTACGCTGTGCAGGATGTTTTCGTCGTAGTACGCATGCGGCAGTTCCGCCAGAAAGGCGCGCATCTCCTCCGCTCCGGCGATTTCCTTCGCCAGCTTCCGCATCATCGGCATGCGCACGCCGATGACCGTTTCCTTCGGGATATTCGGAATCAGCGCGCTTTGAAACCGCGCATACCGCTCATCTCTGAGCGCAAAGAGCCGTTCCCGGATGTTCGCTCCCCCGCTCATCCCCGCTTGTGCGCCTCAATCGCCTTCATGTAGCAGGCCTCCACCTTCTCGGCAAAGCCCTGCGTGCTGAACGGCGCGGCATACTGCGCCGCCGTCTTCGCGATGCGCCTGCCCTCCTCGCCGAACGCGCGAATCAGCGCCGCGAGCAGTTCGTCGTCGCTGTCCCCGGAGAGAATACCGCTCACGCCGTCCTCGATCACGCCGTCCAGACAGGGGTCGTTCACCGCGCAGACGCACAGGCCGGAGGCCATCGCCTCCACATAGGTCAGCCCCTGCGTCTCCGAATGAGACGCGCTGCAAAACACATCGCCCATCGCGTAATAGCGGTCGATTTTCTCCCACGGCTTCGGCCCAGTCAGCGTCACCGCGCGGGAAACGCCCAGCTCCTCCGCCATGCGCCCCAGCTCCTCGCGCATCGGCCCTTCGCCGACGACGGCGAAATGCACATCCGGGCAGGCGTTCAGCAGCCGCGGAAACACGCGCATCACCTGTTCGAGGTTCTTTTCCTTGGCGATGCGGCCGATGTTCAGCAGTAGCGGCGCGCGCTCCGGCAGGCCGCATTCCCGGCGGGTTTCCAGCCGCTCCTGCTCGCCGTGCCGCGCCGGGTCGAAGCGGGCGATGTCCATGCCGCTGGGGATGATATCAATCGGCGCTGCCACGCCGTATTTGCGCAGCAGGTCGAGCGTCTTGCCCGTCGGGGTAATCACGCGGTCAAAGCGGTTGCACCACCACTGGGAATATTTCCGGGCGATCCGCCGCGCGGCCTCGTCCGCCACGCCGTGCGTGATGTAGTAGGTGTAATCCTCCCAGACGGTGTGATAGGTGTGCACCTGCGCGCAGCCGAGGCTGCCCGCGACGTGGTGGCCGAACATCCCCATCACAAATTCGCTGTTGGTGTGCACCACGTCAAAATCGATCTTCTCCGCCTCCCACGATGTGAGCGGCGTGGGGAAGGCGAAGTTGCGATCCTTGAGCACCAGCAGCGGCGCGCTCGCCAGATAGTGCACATTTTCCCGCTGGTTCTCCTCCCAGCCCTTGCATTTCGGGGCGTAAACGTGAACCTCGTGGCCGCGCCGGGTCAGTTCCCGCTGCAAATTCAGGCAGCTCGTCGCCACGCCGTTGATTTCCGGGTAAAACGTATCGGTAAACAGGCCGATTTTCATGTTCCTTCTCCTTTGTTCCCGGGCGTTCCCGGTAATCAAGCGTCATTCATCTGATTATAACACATTTTCCCATGATGAGCCATTCCTTTTTCACGCACGCGCCGGAATGAAATTATGCCGCTTTCACTTGCAAAACCCCTCCGTTTGTGTTAGCATCATAGCGTAGAAATGGGCGACGGCGTCCGCATCGGGTGCAAGAGTGCGCGCTTGGCCGTTCCCATCGCAAATCGGGAAACAACGGGGGCTACCGCGCATGGTTTGATTCATGCCGCAGCCCCTTTGAAAGGCTTGATATCGTTTCAAAAGGAGAGGGTCGTTTTGCTCAAGACATTGACGACGGTCGCCAGCGTCGCCCTGCCCATCGAGGAGCGATGGAGCATCAAGCGCTGCCGGTACGCCCCCGACGGTTCTTCCGTCGGCCGCGTCTGCATCGCTACGGGCACGCACGGCGACGAAATGATGGGTCAGCTCATCATCTATCTGGTGCAGCAGCGCATCGGCGAACATCCGGACGCGCTTCGCGGCACGGTGGATTTTTACCCCATGCTCAACCCGCTCGGTCTGGACATCGGCGAGCGTCTGGTGCCCTCCGATACGCGGCTGGATATGAACCGCGCTTTCCCCGGCTCGCCGAACGGCACGCCGCTTGAATACATGTGCCATCAGGTGATTCAGGATATGCGCGGCGCGGATCTTGTGCTGGATCTTCACGCCAGCGCACGCAACAAGAGCGAATTGTACGAAGTGCGCGTCAGCGCGAAGGAAGCCGAGCGGCTTCTGCCCCGCGTCCGCGCGCTCTGCCCGCAGCTCATCTGGGTCTACCCGGACAAGGGCTCCTTCTCCGCCTCGCTGACCGGCGCTTTGGGCGCCGTGGGCACCGACGCGGTCATCTTGGAGGCCGACGAGCGCCGCCGCCTGCCGCAGGAAATCGCCTTCTCCGTTGTGGACGGCATCTTCTGCAAGCTGAAGGAGATGGGCATATGGGCGGGCGACGCCATCGCCGCGCCGGATGCGTCCGCCGATATTCCCACCGTGCACACGAGCGAGGACGTCTGCCGCGTGGCCTGCGAGTTTCCCGGCGTGTTTGTGCCGGAGGACTGCCTCGGCATCCACGCCGAAGCGGGACAGGTGCTCGGCAGGGTGATCGACGCGCTCGACGGCGTCGCCCGTGAGACCGTCAAGGCGCCGTGCGCGGGGCTCGTGTTCAGCCAGCGCAGCTATTCCTCCGTGTATCCCGGCACGCTGATCGCCAGGATCAGAAAGGAGCGGGCATGAAAAAAGATATTCTGTTCACCCTCCCGTCGTATTTCCGGGATGATATGAGCATCATGGCCTATCGCTTCGGCAAGGGCGAAAAGACCTGCGCCGTCGTCGGCGCGCTGCGCGGCGACGAGGTGCAGCAGCTCTATGTCTGCGCGCGGCTCGTCTCCTTCCTGCGCGAGGTGGAGAAGGAAGACGGCATTCAGCCGGGCAAGAGCGTTATGATCGTGCCCACCGCCATCGGCGCGTCGATGAACGAGGGCTCGCGCCTCTGGGAGCCGGAAAACATGGACATCAACCGCCGTTTCCCCGGCGATCCCACCGGCTCGACGACCGAGCGCATCACGGACGCGCTGCTCGAGCGCGTCAAGAATTATCGCTACGGCGTGCAGCTCACCAGCTTCTATCAGCCCGGTTCCTTCGTGCCGCATGTGCGCATGATGGACACCGGACGGCAGAACCCCGATCTGGGCTGCGAATTCGGCCTGCCCTATGTCTACGTCCGCACCCCGCGCGATTACGACCAGACGACCCTCAACTACAACTGGCAGCTCTGCGGCACGCAGGCATATTCCCTCTATGCGGGCAAGACGCGCGAAATCGACGAAGCCGCGGCGGATCAGAGCCTGCGCGCCATCGTCCGCTTCCTCAACAGCCGTGGGATCATCCGCAGCGAAACCGCGCCGGGTCACGCCTCCGCCATCATCACCAACGCGGATATGACCTCCGTTTCCGCGACGAGCGCGGGGCTTCTGCGCCGCGTCAAGTTTGCGGGCGCGCACGTCCGCCGCGGCGAGCAGCTCGCCTTTATCATCAACCCCTGCGACGGCTCGGTGCGCGAGGTGCTCAAAGCCCCGGTCACGGGCATGCTCTTCTTCATGCAGGACGGCCCGTTCATCACGGAGCACAGCCCGGTCTTTCAGGTGCTGGCGGGAGCGTAAGCCATGACAAAAACGCCTCCCGGTTTCACCCGCACGCTGCTTTCCATCGCCGTGCCGGTGACCCTGCAAAACCTGCTCGCCTCCTCCTTCACGCTGATCGATACCATGATGATCGGCCGCTTGGGCGATACGCCGCTGGCCGCCGTCGGCATGGCGGGCAAATGGACGTGGTTCTTAACCATCGTCTTTTTCGGCTTTTCCAGCGGCGCGTCCGTGTTCATCTCCCAGTTTTACGGCGCGGGCGACGACGCGGGCATGCGCCGCACCTACGGCCTGATGACCGTCGGCACGCAGGCGGCCTCCCTGCTGTTCATGCTCGCGGCGCTGCTCTTTCCGGAGGGCATCGTCCGCCTGTTCTCCCCGGATGAGCAGGTCGTCGCGCTGGGTTCTTCCTATCTGCGCATCATCGCCGTCAGCTATCCGTTTCTGGCGCTCACGCGCGGCGGCGGCACGCTGCTGCAAAGCACCGGCCGCGTTATGATTCCGTTTGTCGGCTCGCTGATCTCCGTCGCGGTCAACATCGTGCTGAACGCGCTGCTGATTTTCGGCCTGTGCGGCTTCCCCGCGCTGGGCGTTCAGGGCGCGGCCATCGCGTCGCTGGTCTCCGCCGTCGTCGGCGCGCTGGTGATTTACGGCGCGGGCATCGCGAAAAAAACGCTGCTCCGCACAGGGCGGAGCGGCCTTGTCGGCATCACGGGCAGCTTTATCCGCGATTTCGCGCGGGTCAGCATGCCTGCCATGCTCAACGAAAGCGCCTGGGCGCTGGGCAATCTGCTCTACAGCTCCGTCTACGGCCACATGGGCACGGGCGCGTATGCGTCGATCACCGTCGTCAAATCCATCGAGGATCTGACGAGCGTTGCGGTGATGGGGCTTTGCTCTTCCTGCGCGGTGATGATCGGCAGCGCCATCGGGCGCGGCGACGTGCCGCTCAGCAAGCTCTGCGCCAAGCGCCATGTGCAGCTCACGATCGGTCTCTCCGTGCTCATTGGCGCGGGGATGCTGGCGCTCCGCCAGCCGCTGCTTTCGCTCTTCGGCGTTTCGCAGGCCGTGCGCGACGACGCGCTGGCCGTGCTGGCGATCTGCGCGCTGGAGATGGTGCTGCACAACATCCCCTCCATCCTGGTGATGGGCGTGTTCCGCGCGGGCGGCGACACACGCTTTGGCCTGATCGTCGATTGCATCACGCTGTACCTGATCGGCCTGCCGCTGACGATGCTGGCCGGGCTATATCTGCGCTGGAGCGTGCCGATGACCTATCTGGTCATGTATCTTTCGGAGGATATCATCAAGTGCAGCGCGTATCTCCTGCATTTCCGCTCCTATAAATGGATCCGCCCCGTGATCTAAGCCTCTGCGCCCATCGGATCGCCGCGCCGTCGGCGATCCCGTTTCTTTGCACAATTTCGTCGTTTAAGAGGATAACATGATGAACAACACACGCGCCAATCAATCCCTTTCCGCCTTTGAAGAAAAGGCCGCGCCCAAGCGCGGCGCGCTCCGCGAGTTTGCCGCGTTCTACAAGCCGCATCTGGGCATGTTCCTGCTGGATATGTTCTGCGCGCTGGTGATCGCGCTGGTGGATATTCTGTTCCCGGTGGTCACGCGCAAGGTGCTCTACGACTACATTCCCAATCAGGCGATGCGCACCTTCCTGATTGTGATGGGCGCGATGCTCGCCGCGTTCCTCATCCGCACGGCGGCGCAGTGGATCGTCACCTATCTGGGGCACCTGATGGGCGTTCACATCGAAGCGGATATGCGCACGGCCATCTTCGCACACATGCAGAAGCTCGGCTTCAGCTTTTACGACAAAAACCGCACCGGCCTGCTGATGTCCCGCGTGACGACGGATCTGTTCGATATCACGGAGCTGGCGCACCACGGCCCGGAGGATCTGTTCATCTCCATCGTGACGCTGACCGGCTCGTTCCTCGTCCTCTGGAACATCCAGAAGAAGCTGGCGCTCGTGCTGATGGTCGCCGTACCGATGATCGTCCTGTTCGTCGCGATGCGCCGGCGCAACATGATGAAGGTCTCCCGCGACGTCAAGCGCCGCACGGCGGGCATCAACGCGGAAATCGAAAGCTCCATTTCCGGCGTGCGCGTCGCCAAGGCGTTCGGCAACGAGGATGAGGAGATCGACAAGTTCACCCGCTGCACGGATCAATACGTTTCTGCCAAGCAGGGCTATTACAAGGTGATGGCGGGCTTCTTCTCCGGCACGGAGCTGATGATGAACCTGATGAGCCTGTCCGTCATCTTCGTGGGCAGCTATCTGATTATGAAAAACCAGATGGATATCGCCACACTCGTCACCTTCAACATGTACGTTGCCAGCGTGCAGAGCCCGATTCGCAAGCTGACCCAGTTCACCGAGCAATTCACGCAGGGCATGGCGGGCTTCCAGCGCTTCCGCGCCATCATGCACGAAGACCCGGATATCGTCGATGCGCCCGATGCGGTCGCGCTGACCCATGTGGACGGCGACATCCGCTTCAACGACGTCTCCTTCTCCTATGACGAGGGCAAGGGCGACGTTCTCTCCCACATCAATCTGCACATCAAGCCCGGCGAAATGCTGGCGCTGGTCGGCCAGAGCGGCGGCGGCAAATCGACGCTCTGCCAGTTGATCCCGCGCTTCTACGAGATTTCCTCCGGCTCGATCACGCTCGACGGGCAGGATATCCGCCATATCAAGCTGGCCGATCTGCGCGGCAGCATCGGCATCGTCCAGCAGGATGTCTTCCTCTTCGCGGGTACGATTCTGGATAATATCCGCTACGGCCGCCCGAACGCGACGATGGACGATGTGATCGAGGCCGCCAAACTGGCTGAAATTCACGAGGACGTGATGGCCATGCCGGACGGATACAACACCATCGTCGGCGAGCGCGGCGTGATGCTCTCCGGCGGCCAGAAGCAGCGCGTCTCCATCGCCCGTATCTTCCTGAAAAACCCGCGCGTGCTCATTTTGGACGAGGCGACCAGCGCGCTGGATACCGCCACCGAGCGCAAGATTCAGGCCGCGTTTGATCGTCTCGCCAAGGGGCGCACAACGCTGGTGATCGCCCACCGCCTGTCCACCATCCGCAGCGCGGATGAAATCGTGGTCATCGGCGAACACGGCATTCTCGAGCGCGGCACCCACGCGCAGCTCGTCAAGCAGGGCGGCGTTTACGCCGAGCTGGCCGCAGGCGCGAGGCTGAGCGGAGAAGGCTGAAAAGCGAAAATTCAACGGAGTAGAACTTATCTTTTTCCTCTCCAACCGCAATAAAAGAAGGGAACCGCTTGCATCCAGCGAAGCGGTTCCCCTTTTCATGGTCTTTGGCAGGCGTCGCCTCTCCTGCATCTCTTTTAGCCCGAAGGCGCGTGGTAGCAACGAACTTTACCACCTCAAAGGCCATCTTTGGTGTACTTTTATTGTATCACACTTCTTCTATCAGTAAATGAGCAAATCCGAAATTTTGTACAAATTCCGATAACGGGCGCGCGATGCGCGCCCGCGTTTTTTTGCAAAATTCGCTTTTTGCTCATTTACTGTTTCACCAACAGATTTTTTTCGCCGTTCGCTTTACGAACGGCGGTTTTCGCTGTATACTTGTTTTTGCTTTTTTCATTCCATTTCTGCATATCGGAGGCACGCTTCATGTCGATCTCTTTCTCGGCCGAGGGAGCCCGCAGCCATACGCCCGCGCTCGTGCGCGGCATGCACGACGGCGTTCCGATCGGGCTGGGCTATCTGGCCGTCGCGTTTTCGCTGGGCATCGCGGCGCGCAACGCCGGGCTCAACGCCTTTCAGGGTTTTCTGGTCAGCCTGCTCAACAACGCTTCCGCGGGCGAATACGCGGGGTTCACCACCATCGCGGCCGATGCATCCTATCTGGAAATCGCGGTGGTGACGCTCATCGCCAACGCGCGCTATCTGCTGATGAGCTGTTCGCTCAGCCAGAAATTCGCGCCCGGCACGCCGATGCGCCACCGCCTGCTCGTCGGTTACGACGTGACGGACGAGCTGTTCGGCCTCGCCATTTCCTGCGACGGCTGGCTCGATCCGTATTACATGTACGGCGCGATTCTCGTCGCCGCGCCGAGCTGGGCCGTCGGCACGGCGCTGGGCGTGGTCGTCGGCAACCTGCTTCCGGCGCGCGTGGTCAGCGCGCTGAGCGTCGCGCTTTACGGCATGTTCCTCGCCATCATCATCCCTCCGGCGCGCAAAAACAAGGTCGTCGCCGCGCTGGTGCTGCTCTCCTTTGCGCTCAGCTTCGCCTGCGGCCGCCTGCCGCTCGTCTCCTCGCTCTCCTCCGGCACGCGCACCATCCTTCTGACCGTCGCGCTCTCCGCCGGTGCGGCGCTCCTCTTCCCCGTGAAGGACGCGGAAAAGGAGGGGAACGCGCCGTGACGCACAGCATCTATCTCTACATCGCCATCATGGCGGGCGTGAGCTTTCTCATCCGCACCCTGCCGCTGACGCTCATCCGCAGGCCGATTACCAACCGCTTTCTGCGCTCGTTTCTGTTCTACGTGCCCTACGTCACGCTCGCGGTGATGACCTTCCCCGCCATCGTGCAGGCCACGCAGTCGCCCTTAGCGGGCGCGCTGGCGCTTGTGCTGGGCATTGCGCTTGCCTTCAACGGCGCAAGCCTGTTCACCGTCGCGGCCTCCTGCTGCACCGTCGTGCTGATTGCGGAATGGCTTTTGCTTTAATCGCCCACGCTTTTGGGGAGTGGCTGACCTTACGCCCTTAAAACAGGCGGCTTTCGGATTGAACCCCCTGTTTCATCGTGCTATAATGGTTGCATCCGTCGGGCGGCGCTCGAAACAAGCCGCCCCGCAAATGAATGGAGGCTTCTTTATGCTGAAAGGTATTTCCCCGATCATCAGCCCCGAGCTGCTTAAAATCATCGCCGAGATGGGGCACGGCGACGAGCTCGTTCTGGCCGACGCGAACTTCCCCGGCACGTCCATCGGCCAAAAGTGTGTGCGCTGCGACGGCCACGGCTGCGCCGAGGTGATGCGGGCGCTGCTGACGCTCTTCCCGCTGGATGACTTTGTGGAAGCGCCGCTGGCCGTCATGCAGGTGCCGTCGGGCATGTTCCCCGGCGACAAAGCGCCGATCTGGGAGGCGTTCCGCGCGGCGGCGGATACCGATCTGCCCACCGCCAAATTCGATATGATGGCGCACGATGCGTTCATGGAGCGCGCGAAAAAGGCCTTCGCCGTCGTGCAGACGGGTGAAACCGCGCTTTATGGCAACATCATCATCCGCAAGGGCGTTGTGCGCGCGTAAGCGCCCTGTTTGGGGTACAGCCAAACAGGCTGTAGACAAAAAGCTATTCTCCCCCCGAAGGGGGGGAGAATAGCCCTTTCCGCAAATAAAAGAATAGCTGAATTTCTTGATTTTGCTATTCAAGCCAAGTTTGCTTATGTCAA
>OLQO01001383.1_pt1 | contig 15991 bp, 16 predicted proteins | sample 1672281 | NCBI WGS metagenome assembly OLQO01 (sample SAMEA3136667, study PRJEB25190) | human gut metagenome | biome: human gut; feature: human-associated habitat; material: faeces | place: Austria | collected 2013
TAAATATTCACCATATGTAAGTATATTATTATTCTTATTAATGACGTTTTCACTTGAGATATTATATTTATCACATAATATTTTTAATGTATATTCACCTATCATATTTCCCCCTATTATTGCTATTTTAAGAATTAACATTGCAAGTCAATACTAATATTTCTTTGTTAATCGTTTCTTCAGAAACTTGTTTTTAAATTTTTTTATATCTAAATATTAAATTACAAGCAAAAGCAACTTATTTCTTCTATAATGATTTAACTAATATTTTGTCATTATTTTTTTCTTTATACTCTTTATTAATACGTTCTGATATTTCATCTAATTCTGAAGTAGTAAAAATTCCGTTATTTTCACTAGCTTCATTTTGTTCTTCTTCAGTTAAATAATTAAATAAAGGATAACATTCATCAAAATGAATATAAGTACCACAAATATCAGTATGTTCTCCTTCTTCATGCATCTTGTACCAAGCATGAAAATTATGATGATACTCCTCATAAATACCAGAGGTTGTTTCTTCCTTCAAAATATACAAGGAAGTATCATTTGAAATATTTCTATTTTCCATAACTACTAAATCTTTTAAAGTATATTTTTCTTGATCCTTTAAGTTTTCTTTTTTCTTTTCTAAATCTTTGATTTCTTGTTCTAACAATTCTCTTTTACTTACATATTCCTCTAATTTCTGATTTAATAAATCATCTAGATTACTTTCTTGATCATTAGTTATATTTTCTTGACTTTTATCAACAACTGATAAAAGTAAATTTGAAGCACCATAAACAGCAAGTGTAACTAAAACAAAATTTCTCACTTCTTTTTTCATATTTATCCCCCCTTAATTGCTGCATATTATACTAAATTTATGTTAGTTTTGTCAATTCAGTTACGAAATAAAGTTCTATATTTTAAAATATTTATTTACCTTTTTAGTCATTGTTTTAGCAATTAATTTATTAGTAAATCCTGCTTTCTCTTTCTTTTCTTTAGTAAAAAATGGTTCTCTTAATCTTTGAAAACTATCATATAAACTAGGATTATATAACATTGCAAAAGCTAACATAATGCCATAGCCATATTCCATTGAATCTTTCATTTCTAATATAGCACTTCTCATAAAACTAATTTTCTCCTCATTAATATTAGGAATTTCAGAAACTTTTATTATTTCTTTATCCTCATGAAGCATAAAATCAGGAACATTTTCTAAAAAACTTATTCCTGCTAAAAGGTCCGTATAAGAAGCTAAACTATTTGATAAATTAAGAAGTGCTTCCTCTTTATAAATATTATTTTTAATTAAATACTCATAAAAACTATATTCATAATAAGTAGAATTAACTTTCGTATAAACTGAAGTTGCTTGATACATCCCAATATTTCTAGCTAAATGTCCTTGTCTATAAGTAGCAAAATCTAAGACATGACCAAATTCATGAATAAGTATGGCCATATCTTTTATTTTATGGCCATTGTTTGCCAAGAATATATAATAATCATTATCATAATGACAATAAGTGGTTAACCCACTAGACAAAAAATAATCAATATTTTCTGGAATAGAAAATAAGTATTGCTTTTTTTTATAAGTTTTAAAGATATTAGCTAACCTTTTTCCATCTGCTTTAAAATAATCATTTAATATTTCATTTTTTCCTTAAGGTAATTATCATTTTATTGTTTATATAGTTATATGTAGGTAAAAAGAATTACTTACAAACTTATTTTTAGAAATTTTTCTATCTTGTGGATCAAATCCACAACACATTTTATATAAAACCACTAGTGATTGATAACTGCAAACATAATTAAAACAATCAAGCGGAGTTTTACAGTCAACAAAATGTTCTTCCATTTCTTTAATTTTATTAGATATTATTTCATAATCATTATTTAATTTTATCATTTTACGTTCCATAATACTTATTATACTTCTATTATTATCTAAACTTTCGCATATTAAATTCTACTTCATCTAATTATTAAAGACTATGCTATCTTCTCTTATATTCCAATTTAAGAATATTAATTATTAATTATAACTATACTATATAATAGACTATTATGATAAATTGTTTTATAGTTGATTATTATAAATTATTTTTTCTAGTTGGAAAGTTTTTTTATTTGTAGAATAAACTTTAATTGAAAAGCAAGATGTCAAGGAAATAACAAAATAAGGAAAAAAGTTTTAAAGTACATAACTAGTATGTTATAATACAAAAGAAGAAACGGGAGAGTGAGAAAAAAGTGTTATTATTGACAAAGGCAGTTTTTGCTGTCATGATTGGCTTTTTAACAAGTGTCTTTCTAGGGCTTATTTTAGTACCTATTTTAAAAAGACTACATGTTGGTCAAACAATTAGTGTTTATGTTGGAGAAAATCACCGAAAAAAGGCTGGTACTCCAACAATGGGTGGAATAATATTTATTCTGCCAACCATTTTAATTATTACAGCTTTATTACTTTTAGGAAAGATTCCTTACACTGATAATTTAGCAATTGTTTTATTGGTTTTTTGTGGATTTGCCGTCATTGGTTTCCTCGATGATTTTTTATCCTTGAGGAAACATAATAATGAAGGACTGACGACCTATCAAAAACTATTTGGACAAATTATTATTTCTACTATTTTCTTTTATATATATATGAAAAATGGTGGACAAACATCATGGGTTGTTGGAACACTTCATATTGATATTGAAATGAGATGGCTTTATGGTCTATTTATTCTTTTAATTTTAATTGGTTCTAGTAATGCTGTTAATTTAACAGATGGGCTTGATGGTTTAGCAGGAAGTTTATCAGCTATTGCATTTATAGCATTTGCTCTAATCTCATTTATGGTTGGTTTTGAAGATATTGGTATATTTTGTTTGGTATTAGTTGGTTCACTTATTGGATTTTTAGTTTACAATACCCATCCTGCTAAGATATTTATGGGAGATACTGGAAGTCTGGCCTTAGGAGGAGTGATGGGAGCAGTTGCTATTTTAACCCATCGAGAATTAACTTTACTAGTTGTAGCTTTAGTATTTGTAATTGAAACATTATCAGTTATTTTACAAGTTATTTGGTTAAGATTATTTCATCACAAGTTATTTTTAATGACACCACTTCATCATCATTTTGAAAAACTTGGTTGGAGTGAGACGGATATAGTTAAGCTATTCTGTACATTTGGTCTTGTTCTTGCTATGTTAGGTATTTTATTTGGAGTTTGGCTTTAGGAAGGAGCGAATTTTCTTTTGAAAAAACGGTTTGATTTGCCTTTATTAATCACCGTAATACTCTTACTAATATTTGGACTTATAATGATTTATTCTGCTAGTAGTATTTGGGCGGAATATAAGTTTCATGATAGTTTCCACTATGTGAAACAACAAGCATTATTTACAGTAGCAGGGATCATATTAATGAATTTTATTTCAAAGATAGATTATAAAATCTATTACAAAAAGGCAAATATCATTTTAGGTATTTGTTTTTTATTGTTAATTTTAGTATTAATTCCTTTTATTGGAAGTGTTAGAAATGGGAGTAGAAGTTGGTTTGGAATCGGTCCTTTTGGAATTCAACCAAGTGAAGCAGCAAAACTAGGATTGATTATTTTTACTAGTAAATATTTAAATAATTCTGATAAATATTTAAAAGATTTGCGAAAAGGTATCTTTCCTATTCTTGGTGTTGCACTATTAGCTTTTGGTCTTATTATGTTACAGCCAGACTTAGGAACAGGACTCGTTTTGATGATTAGTGTTATTGCTTTACTTTTTATTGCAGGACTTACTATGAAGTTTTTCTATGGTGCATTTGCTCTTGGAATTATTGGTACTTGTTTTTTGATTATCATTGCTCCTTATAGAATGAATAGAATTACTTCTTTTGTTAATCCATGGAAAGACCCCTTAGGAACTGGTTTTCAAATGATTCAGTCTATGTATGCAATTGGTCCTGGTGGTTTATTGGGACAAGGATTTTTAAACTCTAGACAAAAGCACTTCTACTTACCTGAACCACAGACTGATTTTATCTTTTCTATTATTTGTGAAGAATTTGGTGTTGTAGGTTGTATCTTTGTTTGTTTACTATTTTTTCTTCTATTTTACTTTTCCTTAAAAATTTCACTTAATGCTAATAATTTATTTGCAAAGTATCTTTCTTTTGGAATTGCTTTTCAAATGTTATTTCAAGCTTCGATGAACCTAGCAGTGGTTGTCGGATTAATTCCGATAACTGGAGTCACTTTGCCTTTTCTTTCTTATGGTGGCAGTAGTTTACTAATTAGTATGGTATCTGTCGGAATATTACTAAGTATTGCAAAAGATAAATAGCTTTTCTTTTTAATAATTATTAAGAGTGTCACGGACACAAAAAAACACTTTCAATAGAAAAGTGCTTTTTAAATCAATAATGGTGTCCCAGAAGGGATTCGAACCCGTGACACTCGCCTTAGAAGGGCGATGCTCTATCCAGCTGAGCTACTGAGACATACAACACTACTAATATATAATAATCTTTAGACTTTTGCAAGTCTTTTTTACTTATTTTTTCAACTTTTTTATTTTTTAGCTCAAAGTTACTTCTCTTTTGTTATATGTTACATTAACTTCTTCTGCTGATGTAACAATCTTATCCATTTTTTTAGTACTAATACCAAAATCTGCTAGAGCAGCAATTTGGTCTGCTTTTCGGTGTCCACCATTAGTATTAGCAACAATTCTTAAGCCATCAACAACATCGTGAACAGAAGCATACACACTATTAAAGTTTGCAACACTTTCTCTTAGTTTATCAGTTGCACTCTTTATCTTTTCAATTTCTTCTTCTATTTGATCTACTGTTACCATCTTTAAGACCTAACCTTTCTATTATTCGTTACCACCATTTTGAATTCCTAATTTTTTATTTATATAATCAGTATCAAGCGTAATACTAGAATCATTTGCATTACTAAACTCAACAGGAGGAGAATAATAACCACCCTCAGTTATATAAGGAGCATTACCACTACGTTCCCTTATTCTCGTATTGACATAACCACTAACGCCTTCATCCGATGCAGTGTTTGCTTCTATTGTATAGATATATTTCTCATCACTATCTAGAATAATACCTGTATGATCTCCACCTTTATAGAAGATATCCCCACGCTTAGGTTGATAAGAAGTATCACTAGCATAATGCCAAGTTCCTATTCCCTGTTTAGCTTTCGCCTTTGCATCTGCTGCACCTGCACTAACACCTATATAAGGATTTAGTATTCCTGTTGTAGCAGTATGTTCTAAAGTATAGGAAACTCCAGCCGCACAAAAGGCATCATTTTTACTCATTACTCCATATTTATTGTTATACCATATTCCGTATTTAGTATTTCTATCATCAGTCGATATACGATGATTCCCCATCTCATCTAGTAAGAAATCCACATAGTCATCCTCTCCTTCTTGGGTACGATATTTGTTGTATAATAAATCTTTCTTTTTAAGTTCTTTAGAGTATTTATAAGTATCTTTATATTCTTGCCAAATACCAGTAGTATCGTTTTTTTTAAGAGTAGAGAACAAATCAGAAAGACTGCTATATTCATTAAAACTTTTTCGATCATATTGACTATCAATAAGAATTTCTTTTTCAATTAAAGAAATAAAGTCATTTAACATAATTGCAAAATTTGCCAAATCATCACCAGATAAGTCTAATGTTTCAGCATTACTAACCGCATCCTTTACAATAGCTAAAGAATTTGTCATATCACCATTACTTACATTGATATCCCAAACATACTTATAAACACGAACCGTATCTTTAGCCCACCCAATAATACTGCCTATACTACCTAGTAAACCATTATTATTTTTTATTGTTTCTGTCATAACAGCCGAAGCATCTTGACCATTATAACTTTCCAAGGTTGCAACTGCAGCACTCAATTCATTTATATCGGCTTCTACCTGACTTAAAGCATCTTTTAGTTTATTAGCGATACCTTTAAGTTCATTACTATATGCATTAATTCCTGTCACACTAACTTCTGCCATTTACTTTCATCTCCGCTTTCTATTTTTCTTCATCCTTTAAACCATCTTTTATTCCTTTTGTTATTTCTTTAGCAACATTTCCCATTGTTGGTGCCATCTTATCAATACCCTCTTGAGCAACAGGCATAACCTGTTGAACACCAAAGGCTAATATTTCTCTTCTCTTAGCAAATGCATAAATAGAACCAGCAATCATACAAGAAGCAACAATTATAAAACCACCAAACATATAGAAAGGAATACAGTTAAATACATCATGTTTTTTATTAAAATCATTATTTATATTATTTAGTTGTTTTTTTATTGAGCAATAATTTTCAGTATAGGAATTATCAGATATTGACAATTCACAAGAAGAAAAAGTACTAGATAATGCTTGATCAATTGTCTTTATCACTTCTTTATCTTCTTTTATACTTTTTTCTAAGTCTTTAATTTTATCCTGACGTTCATAATAAGCTGCATCAAAACCAGAAAAAGTGGTTCTTTCTAGAGATTCTATCTCATCTTCCACTGGTTTTATTTTTTCTTCTAATGTCTCCTTATCAGTAATAAGTTTTTGTTTTTCTTCAGCAAGTTTTTCGGTTAACTTACTTTTATTAGTATCAGAATAATTATTATTAATATTATTTTGTTTAATTAATCCTACTCCAATTATACTTCCACCTAAAACTATGCCAATAATTAGTACTAATAAAGAACTTATTACTATTTTATTTTTATTCTTTTGATATTTTTCTTCGCTTAAATATTCTTCTCTTTTCATTTTATCTCCTATATAAAGTGATTTTGCAATCTTATCTTACTTATAAATTTACTATACCACAGCAATATAAAAATAGCAATTTCAAATAATCTTTGACGGAGTAAAAATTTATCGGTAGGCAAAAAAATCATTAAGATTAATTTTATTTGTTATACTTAAAGCACCATTAATAATATTGGTTTAACTCTACAAAGCTCACATACAAACCCTAACTTCTTTCTTCGTGGTTCTTCTTACTTGATAATATTTATCAATTTAATTAATTCTTGCTTTTAAAGTTTTTTTCTAAGCAAAAAAAATCAATTCCAATTTAGAATTGATTGTCTATTTATTCTCAATACTTATAAAAGTTCGAGTATATTTTCTTATATGGTGCTGGAAGTAAGAATTGAACTTACCGCTGATCCTTACCAAGGATCTGTTTTACCACTAAACTATACCAGCGAATAAATAGATTTTAGCATATTAAATATGATATAGCAAGAAACTTTTAAATATTTAGAACATATAGTTTACTAAGGTGATTAATTTGACAAGTTTAAACTGTTATTCGTATGATGATTTACCGAGTGGCAAGCAAGGTATTATTAACAAAGAAGGAATATTTATTTCTTTTGCAGATATTTCTTCCAAGGCATTTTCACAAAATAGTATTAAATCTTATATTGAAGAAAATTATATGACTGATATAATTGAAATAATTAGAGAAAAAAACAGTTTGTTATATCAATTTAGAAAAGATATCTATAATTATAAAGACATATTAGTGGATTTTCTAGGATATGCTACTTATGAAGCATATATTTCTTCTGATATTCCTATTATTAAAGTTCCGAATCCTTCTATTAATGGGCAAAGTCTTTCTAAGGAGCAAGATAAAACTCTAATAAAATTGGCTACACTAAATAACAACGATTTATCTTACTTACCTTTTGAGAATAATCAAAAAGTAAAGGTTAAAAAATAAAATTATTTTTTATATACCTTTACTTTTTCTTGTCTTATTCTATTTGATTCAATATACCTACAAATAGTACTATCGCACAATTTTTTCATTGCGATTACACTACCTTTATTCGTTGTTTTTAACTTACAAAGGTTTAATATTTCATCACTAATATCTACTGCCCCATTATTAACAAAGTATTTTTTAAAATCTTCATTATTTTTAAAGACATAAGCTGATTTTAGTGATGTTTCTGAAAAATCTGTATATTCCTTTTCTTGTTCTTCTTTCATCCCTAATATAAACATATAAGCTTTAGCTTCTAAATCAATCATACTTTTTCTCCTTATAATATATTGTTATTTTATATCTAAACTTATTTTTTCTATCATACCAAGCAAAAACTTAGCGACAATTTTAGAACTTTCTTCTAAAAACTCTTCATAAGTTATTTTATTATTGTTATTAGGTATATCGGATATACTTCTAACTACTAGAAAGGGAACTCCACTTAAATATGCTACTTGGCCAATACTAGCTCCTTCCATATCAACACATAAAGCATTGAATTTCTCATTTATCTTCTTACTCATCTTTTCACTAGTACAGAAGATATCTCCACTAGCAATTACCCCTTTATGAAAGTTTGTTTCATTAAAAGAATCTTTTTCTTTTTCTGCTATTCGCAAAAGATATTCATCACTATTTAAATAAACACCAACATTAGGAATATATCCTTTAGCATGATCAAATGCTGTTATATCAAAATCATGTTGCACAAGTTTTTCGCCAATTACAATATCACATACATTTAAAGAATTAGAAACTCCTCCTGCTACTCCTACATTTATTATATAATCAACTTTCATAACATCTATCATTATTTGGGTTGTACGAGCAGCATTAACTTTGCCTACTCCACACTCTACTAAAATACATTCTGTATCTTTAAAAATAACACTATAAAAGTCAAGTCCAAAAACATTAAATTCATTTTTAATATCAACTTGCTTTAAAACTTCGTCAAGTTCTTCTTTCATTGCAAATATAACACCGATTTTACTCATAACTCACCTATTATTGCTTTCTATAATAATAGCTTCATAAATTATATCTACTAAATAATTACTAGGAGCTATTTGATATTTAGACATTATAGTATTAAAGACATCATAATTATAATCAATATTTAAATATGGATAAACTAGTTCCATCTGATTATTAATATCTTTTAAATAATCTTTCGTATAATCATTTTCAATCAACAGAATTGGTAAGTCATCTACCCACTCTTTAAATTTTTCTATAATTAAACTAGTATCACTTGTATACTTAAAATTATCTTTATCATAACTAATCATCTCTAATAAATCTTTATTATTAACCAAATTTTCATCTATTCGGTAATCAAACCTATCTATAAGTTTTATTCCTTCTAGTTTTAAAGCTGATAGCTGAGCAATAATACCTTTCTTACTATCACTACTAGTAGGAATAAGTTCTACTATTACATATTTATCTTTTAATAAGTCCATTATTATCACTAATTCCTTTTTGTTTTCTTGTAAACCCAAATTTCATCTTTTATACGCTTATCGTTTTCCCGAAAACCAGCTATACCAGGAAAACCAGCTCTACCTGCTGTTTTATATTTATGTAAAAACATATCAATATCACCTTCATTAAAAAGTGTAGGATTACCATTTAGATAACCAATATCATAATCCCTCGTATACAAATAATTAATCAAAAGTCTACCTTCATCATTTAAATTTTCTATAAATTTGTTAGTTAATTTCTCAATTTCTTTAAATCTTAATTGCTTAGCAATATCCGACAACCAAATGTTGTCAAAAGTTTGACTAGTTTCAATTTCTAATACATCTCCAGTTATAAACTTCTTTTCTGTTTTTGGAAGTTTATTTTTTGTTTCATTATAAAGCTTTTCACTTTGTAAATATAAATTACTTCTTTTTATTTTATAATTTGCTGGTTCTTCATCTAAATTAAATAACAAAATTCTGGCTTCTTCTGGTGCATACTCAGAAAACAATTCATCCCAGAAAAGATAAGAATCATTGTCTAAGTCCTGCAATGTATCTTTTAATTTTCTATAATACATTTTGTTAAATACTTTTTTATTATTATTAAGATATTTAGGATAATCATAACATCTAATATATCTAAAAAATTTATTAAATTCTGATAAGTCGAATTCTAAAATACCAGCTTCTTTTAGATAGTAATAATATTTTGCACAAGGATTAATATCTAATAGTGTTACTTCTCTAGCACCTTTCAAAACAGCATTTATTACTTGATCTCCAGAAGAGCCAACAGTTAACAAGGTTTTATCTTCTAAATCAAAACAATCTATATAACCAGCTATATTTTCTGTCGTAAAAGGATAAATTAAATTATAGTTATCAGAATTTCTATTACGACATCTTTTTACGGCATTTGCAACTTTTTCACTTATATTTTTCCTTAAGTTATCACTCATTTTATTTCTCCCTAAAATCTATTATTTTTTCTTTTGATAAATTAAAACAGTATCTTTATGATAATCATCCTTATATTTGATTCCATTTATTCCCTTAAAAGAATGAAAAAATGGAGAATAATCTTTTAATAATTTTAAAGAATCATTTAATTTATCAGTATTATACTTAGAAACATTATATAGATAACCAATCATTAACTGACCATCGTCATTTAAATTATGAGAAAACTTATCAGTTACTTGTTTTAGTTCATCTTCTTCCAGAAAATAAATGATATTAGAAAGCCAGATATTATCAAAGTTTCTATCAAGATTAACAGTTAAAATATTTTCAGTTATAAATTTCTCTTCTAAATTCTTCATTTTAGCTTTTGTTCTATAATAATCAGACTCATTATGAAGATATAAATTGTTTTCTTTTAAAACAAAGCAAGGATTTTCAGCTCCACTAAATAAATGTTCTCTAACATCATAAGGAGAAAAATTAGCAAATAATTCATCCCAGAAAAGATAGGAATCAGCATCTAAAGACTTTAATGTACCTTTAATTTTTTCATATGAAGTTTTATTAAACATTTCAACATTTGTTCTATAAGTTTCTGAATAATTGTTATATCTAAAAAACTCTTTGAATTTTGTAAAATCAAGTTCTAACATACCTGCTTTTTTTAAATAATAATAATATTTAGCATATGGATTAATATCTAGCAAAGTAACGTCTTTGGCACCTTTAAAAGCGGCATTTATTATTTGGTCACCCGATGAACCAACAGTTAATAATGATTTATCTTGCAAATCAAAGTAATCTATATAACCAGCTATATTTTCTGTTGTAAAAGGATAAATTTTTTCAAAGTCCCATGTATATGCTTCATCTACAATAGTATTACCTTTACACCTTTCTTTAGCAGTGTATAATGCTTCTTCTAACTCTTTATTCATTACCTATTCCCCCAATTGAATTTATTAAAAATCTATAAATGGTGTTCATAGTGGGAATTGAACCCACGACCTTTTCCTTCGGAGGGAAACGCTCTATCCAGCTGAGCTATATGAACATACTTCATATTCTATCACATAATTTTTAATCTGTAAATTTCTGTCTAAATATTTGACAACAAATAAATATCTACATAAAATATCATTAGAAAGTAGGAATTAATATGTGTGGAATAATGGGAAGTCTAAATAAAAATAATAATGCCATTCAAAAAGTAATTGAAGGATTAGGAAGACTTGAGTATCGTGGTTATGACTCTTGTGGTATTGCTTATTTAGATAATTTAGAAATAGAAACAATTAAGACTAAGGGAAGAGTTAAAGAACTAAGTCAATTAGTTGATAGTAATATTAAAACTAACATAGCGATTGGTCATACAAGATGGGCAACACATGGTGGAGCTACTACTATTAATGCCCATCCCCATACAGTTGGAAGTATTACTATTGTTCATAATGGGATTATTGAAAATTATCTAACTTTAAAAGAAAAGTTGATTAATAATGGTTATACTTTTAAAAGTGAAACTGATACTGAAGTAGCTAGTGCTTTACTTGATTTTTATTATCAAAAGAATAAAAATATAAAGGAAGCAATTACTAATTTCATCAAAGAAGTAAAAGGAAGTTATGCGATTGTTCTTCTATGTAAAGACATTAAAGATAAACTATTTGTTATTAAAAAAGATAGTCCTTTAGTAATTGGTACTAATAAAGAAGGAGTATTAATCGCTAGTGATATACCAACCATTTCTTGTGAATGTGAAAATTACTATTTGTTAAATGATTTGGAATGGGCGATTGTTGGAATTGATAAGATTTCTTTCTTTAATAATAACAGTGAGGAAATAATTAAGGAAAAGCAAGTCTTTAAAGATGCATCTTTAACCTATTCAAAAGAAAAATATAATCACTTTATGCTAAAAGAAATAATGGAACAAACTACTACATTAAGTAAGTTAATCAACTATTACTTAGATGATAATAGATATTTAGATTTAATTGATATTAGTAAGTTTAAAAGAATTGATATTGTTGCATGTGGTTCAGCTTATAATGCTTCCTTAGTAGGAAAATACTTATTTGAAGAGGAAGCTGGTATTGAAACAGAAGTTTATCTTGCTAGTGAGTATCGTTATAAAAAGAATTTTCTTGATAAAGATAGTTTAGTAATTTTTGTTTCTCAATCTGGTGAAACTGCTGATACTCTTGCTTGTCTTAAAAAGATAAAAGAAACAAAAGCTAAGTCATTAGGAATAATTAATGTAGAAAAAAGTAGTATAAGTTTATTAGTTGATGAAGTAATTTATACTAAATCTGGTAGTGAAATAGCAGTAGCTACTACTAAGGCTTATACTTCGCAATTAGCTGTTTTCTCTTTACTTACCCTATCTTCTTTAGCTAAGAATAGAAAGTTAGATAAAACTGATAAAATAATAACTGAACTAAAAAATATTGGTAATGATGTTCAAAATCTTTTAAATGATACTGGTAAATATCAAAAAGTAGCAAAAAAAATAGTTAATAGTAAAAAGATATTCTTCCTTGGTAGAAGTATTGATTATGCTATTATGAAAGAAGGAGACTTAAAGTTAAAAGAAATAACTTATATCTCTTCTGAATGCTATGCTGCTGGAGAATTAAAACATGGTCCTATATCTCTAATTGATAAAGATACTTTAGTTATTGCTGGTAATACAAATAAACTACTTTATGAGAAAACAGAAAGCAATTTGTGTGAAGTTAGTGCAAGAGGTGCTAATACCATATTAATAACTAATAAAAATACTGATAGTAATAATATTTTAATTCCAGAAAAGTCAATATATGTAAGTCCAATTTTAGAAGTAATTCCATTACAGTTAATTGCTTATTATACAGGCATATTACTGGATAGAGATATAGATAAACCTAGAAATTTAGCTAAATCTGTTACAGTTGAATAAAAAGAATATTATTTTTTAAAAATATGTGCTATAGTTTATTTAAGGGAGGTGCTTGTTATGAAATTTTCTTCAAAAAAACAATTAATAGCTCCTCTTTGCCTAATAATGACATAGATTATTCTGTGTCATTTTTTGTATTTGAAAAGGAGTAGCAGTAGATGAAAACAATGTATGATTTTAAAAGAAAGATAATGTATTATATAGGTGTAGAAGGAACAATTAGTTTTAAAGATTTATATACTAAGGTCGATATTAAAAATTATCAAGAACGAAGTAACTTTCTTGAAGCTTTATATGATTTACAAATAACTAAAAAAGTATTTAATTCAAAGAAATATTCTTACAGGGAGTTTCCTTCTGATATTTATGATATTGATAAAGTAATAAAAAAAGATAATGAACTAGTTCTTGCTGATAGAAAGCTTAATATTACTGATGAGATAAATAATGGTATCACTCTTTTAGAAGATGACTTAGTAATTATTGATTTAGTAAGTAAAGAAAAACCTGTTATTACTAAAGTTCTTAAAAGAGAAATAACTTCTTTTATTCCTTATTTATTAAAGGAATTAGAACAAAAAGAACTAACCTATAGTCAGATAAAAAGATTAGCTGTTGCTAGAAACAAGGAAGCTATTATTGCTTTAAAAACGGCTTTAAATGAATTAGAAAGAACTGGTAAATTAATCAAAGTTAATAATTCTTATAAGAAATGGCCTAAAGGGTTAACACTAACTAAACTAGAATTAGATAAAAAAGGAAGAGCCTTTTATAAAATTGGTGATAAGAAGATTTATCCAGTAGGAGATGAATTAAAAGGTGCTATGCAACAAGATATTCTAGCTGTTACTAGAAAGGGAAAACATATAGAAAAAATAATTTCTCGTAATTTGCCTTACTTAGTAGCGGAAGTAGTTGAAAAAGATGGTGTCAAAGAGTTAACTCCCGTTTTATTACCGTCAAAAGAAAAAGTTAAAATTCGTATAGCTTCTAGCAATATGAAAAACTTAGCTCCTGGTGATAGAATCTTGGTAAATGTCTCTTTAATTAAAAATGATGATGTTTATGAGGCTGATTTTGTTAATAAATTAGGAAGAGTTGATGATCCTAATATTGATATTATTTCTATTGCTGCTAAGTATGGGTTTGTATTAGATTTTGATGATAGTGTTATGATGGAAGCTAATAATATTGCACAATATGTGTCAAAGGATGAATTAGCAAATCGCTATGATTTTAGTAATAATTTACTAACTTTTACTATCGATTGCGATTCTACTAAAGATATGGATGATGCTGTAAGTTTAATTAAAGATGAAAATAATCACTATATTTTAGGAGTTCATATAGCAGATGTAGCTCATTATGTAAAAGTCAAAAGTCTTCTTGATAAAGTAGCTAAGGAAAGAGCTTTCTCTGTTTATCCTGCCAATTCTGTTATCCCTCTTCTACCTCATATCTTATCAAATGGTATTTGTTCTTTAAATCCTAATGTTAAAAGACTCACTAAGAGTATTATTATGGAATTAGATGAAAATGGAGAATTACTTAGCTATAAATTAGTAAACTCTGCTATTACTTCTAGAAAGAAAATGGCTTATTCTAAAGTAAATAAAATTCTTGAGAATGAAGAAATACCAGAAGATTATCTTCCTTTTGTAGATAATTTAAAGTTGATGGAAGAATTGTCAGATAAGTTAACTGCTATTAGAGAAAAGGAAGGAATGCTTGATTTCAATGAAGAAGAAGTAGCTATCATTGAAGACGAAGCAGGTGCTGTTATTGATTTTGAAGAAAAGGATAACGGTAAAGCTGGTAAAATAATTGAAAATTATATGATTTTAGCTAATTATTGTGCTGCATTATATCTTAATTTTACAGTTGGTCACTCTATAAATCGTGTTCACGAAGCACCAGAAACTAAAAAATTAAACCAAGTAAAAGAAAAACTAGCTAGTATTGGAATTAACTTTCCTAAAGATAAGGATATTGAGCCAGCTAATTTCTTACAAATTGTTTTAGAAGAATATAAGGATAAGAATGAATATAAAGTTGTTTCTGAAATTCTTCTTAAAGCTCTTCCGCGTGCTAATTATTCTCCCTTTCCTTTAGGACACTTTGGTTTGGGTCTTGATTATTATTCACATTTTACCTCTCCGATTAGAAGATATCCTGACTTAAAGATTCATCAAATGATTGATAATTATTTTGCTAATGGTAAAGATTTTATTGGAAATGATGATGAGTTAATTGAGATTTGTGAACACTGTTCATTTAAAGAAATGCAAGCTGATTTATTAGAAAATGAAGTTACAAAAGTAAAAATGATGGATTATGTTGATAGACATCGAGAAAAAATTTATCATGGCACTATTACAGGAATAGATAGTGAACGTGCCTATTTAGAAACTACTACAAATATACCTGGTTATTTTGAATATGAACAATCTGATAATGTTAAGTTTATTAGAACAAGAAACTATATTAAAAATAAAGATGAACAAGTTATACTTAAAATCGGTGATAATGTTGAAGTTGAGGGTCTTGGAGCTGATAGGAAGGAATTACAAGCTCACTTTGGTTTTATTAAAAATTTAACTTTAGAACAAGAAAATAAAAAAGGAGCTGGTGCTTTAAAAAATCAATATGTTAAAAAAATGTAGTTTATCACTGAACTGAACACCAAAAGTTGGACAGTTTATAAATAGTTTCTAATTAGAGGATTGTAACTTGTAATTCACAGGAGACAATCCTTTTAATTTTACTTTAATTCTATCATAATTGTA
>OLQO01001387.1_pt1 | contig 15959 bp, 9 predicted proteins | sample 1672281 | NCBI WGS metagenome assembly OLQO01 (sample SAMEA3136667, study PRJEB25190) | human gut metagenome | biome: human gut; feature: human-associated habitat; material: faeces | place: Austria | collected 2013
GGCGCGCTCAATGTTGTCCCCGAACGGGAAGAACGCATCGGATGCGCATACCAGGCCTTCTGCGGGAACACCCATGCGTTCGCACGCCTCATGCGCACGTTCGCAAGCGAGCTTCGCAGAGTCAACACGGTTAGGCTGACCAGGGCCCATGCCAATCCCAGCATGATCCTTCGAAACCAAAATCGCATTAGACTTAACGCCCTTGCAAACCTTCCAGGCAAAGAGCATTTCATGCAATTCGTCTTCAGTGGGCTTCTTCTTAGTAGGCACCGTGAACTCTGAAGGATCCTCATCCACGCGATCTACCTGCTGACAAAGCATACCGCCATCAACAGAACGGAATTCAATAGCCGCAGGAGCATCTACCCCACCAGTCTCCAAAACGCGCAGGTTCTTCTTCTGCTGAAGCAGCTCAAGAGCAGCTGACTCATACGAAGGAGCAATGAGTACCTCTACGAACTGCTTGTTCTCATTAATATGCTCAACCAATTCGAGGGTGACCTCGGCATTAACAGCGATGATACCGCCAAAAGCGCTCTTCGGGTCACAAGCAAACGCCTTGTCGTAAGCCGTAGCAACATCGGCTGCGGTTGCGGAACCGCAGGGATTCTGATGCTTCAGGATCACAACAGCGGGCTCGTCAAACTCACGAGCGAGCGTCCAACATGCATCGGTGTCGAGGATGTTGTTGTAAGAGAGCTCTTTGCCATTGAGCTGCTTAGCGTTAACCAGAGAATGCGGCGTAGCAAACTCAGGAACGCGGTAGAACGCAGCGCTCTGGTGTGGGTTCTCGCCATAACGAAGACCCTGCTGCTTAACGAGGTCAACAGAAAGAGCCTCAGGGAACAGCTCGTTTGCCTCGCCCAACTGGTTGCCGAGCCATGCAGCGATAGCGCCGTCGTAAGCGTTGGTAGTCTGGAACACGCGAAGAGCAAGCTGGGTACGCGTTGCGAGTGTGGTTGCGCCATCGTTTGCACGCATTTCGGCGAGAATGCTTCCGTAGCTTGCAGGATCGGTAACAACGGCAACACTTGCAAAATTCTTTGCAGCAGAACGCAGCATAGAAGGGCCACCGATGTCGATGTTTTCAATACAGGTACCGAAATCGGCTCCGGACTCTACCGTTTTCTCGAATGCATAAAGGTTTACCACCACCATGTCGATCATCTCGATGCCGTGCTCAGCAGCCTGAGCCATATGCTCGGGGTTGTCGCGCTTAGCAAGAAGACCGCCATGAACCGCCGGGTGAAGCGTCTTCACGCGACCATCCATCATCTCTGGGAATTGGGTTACCTCATCGATGGGGGTAACGGGAATGCCCGCCTCCGCAATAACGCGAGCCGTGCCACCCGTAGAGATGATCTGCGCACCGAACTCTTCGGACAGAGCACGAGCGAATTCCACTACACCCGTCTTGTCCGTTACCGACATAAGAACACGCTTTACCTTAGGATCTGCCACCTGGTACCGCCTTTCCGAATTGTCTGGCTATTGATATTCGTTACGTTCAGCATAGCAGCGCCAGCCAAACGCAAACCTTCGAAAGTGAAAATGCCCGCCCAGCGGGCAGTACTGTTAGTTAGCTTGAAATGTGCACCTTACGCGTTTCAGGGCAAACGCCTACCCGCCCTTCGGCAAGAAGCTGGATCACGTGAGGATACAGCTCATGCTCGGCCGAATGAATACGCTCTTCAAGAGCCTCGATGGGTTCACCTTCACGAACCTCAACGGGCTGCTGAGCGATGATGGGGCCCTTATCGTAATCGGCATTAGCGAAATGAACCGTAACGCCAGTTACCTTCACGCCAAAATTGTATGCATCCTCAATGGCATGCGCGCCTTTGAAAGAAGGAAGCAGAGCGGGATGAAGGTTCACTACCCTATCAGGGAAAGCGTCGAGGATTTCCGCGGTAACCATACGCATGTAACCGGCCATAACCACGTATTCAGCACCAGCTTCCTTAAGGGCGTCAGCAATACGCTGGTTAGCCGCCGAAGTGTCAGCATATGCCTCGCGATTCATCACCAAGACGGGAATTCCTGCCTTTTTGGCACGTTCAATGCCAAAGGCGTCAGGACGCGAAGAAACAACCAAGCTGATTTTCGCACTGAGCGTGCCTTCTTCAATATGGTCGATGAGCGATTGGAGGTTAGAGCCGCTACCGCTGATCAAAACGCCGATGTTCAACGGTTCTTGCACTTGAGCAGTCATGCCCTTCCTTTCGTTGCTAGGCAAGGCGTCGAAAAGACCCCTTTATCTGTCGCTACCGTAATGAACGTGCCAATCGACCCCCCCCGAAGTTGGAAAAGGAGCCTTCGACGTGCATCAACATAAAGCGCGATTGGTCGCTAGAGCCAATCGCGCATAATGATTACCTACTCTTCAGCAGACGGATTGTCGGCAAAGAGCTTTTCCTGATCAACATAGGCAACCTCGCCCGAGCCAGGAATGATGCGGCCAACAACGGTAGGCGTTTCGCCCTCAGCTTCCAAGATGTCCATAACCTGATCAGCCTTGGAAGGATCCACCACGAGCACCATGCCCAAGCCCATATTGAAGGTCTTCAGGGCTTCGTGCTCATCGAGATGAGCCGCACGGCACACAAACGGGATAACCGGTGGCATGCTCCAAGTTCCCACATGAAGCTCTGCGTCCATGTTTTCGGGAAGCGCACGATTCAGGTTCTCAGTAATGCCGCCACCCGTAATGTGGGCAAGGGAACGAACGGCGCCAGGGAGCTGGCGCAAGACGGAGCGAACAGGCTTCACGTAGATGCGAGTGGGCTCGAGCAGCGCGTCGAGCACGCTCTGGCCGCCCAGAGACTCCTGAGGCATACGCAGCTCATAGAGCGTCTTACCGTCGGTAACCACCTTGCGAACCAAAGAATAGCCGTTGGAGTGAATGCCGGAGGAAGCCAGGCCGATAAGCACGTCGCCCTCCTGGACCTTAGCAGGGTCGAGCATTTCAGGACGATCTACCACGCCTACGCAAAAACCGGAAAGGTCATACTCATTGGGATCCATTACACCAGGATGCTCAGCCATTTCGCCACCGATAAGAGCAGCGCCCGACATCTGGCAGCCATCAGCAATGCCGGAAACGATTTCGGCAACCGCTTCGCTCTTAAGTTTTCCGATGGCAATGTAATCGAGGAAGAACAGGGGCTCAGCACCTGTTGCAAGAATGTCGTTCACGCACATGGCAACCAGGTCGATGCCCACGGTGTCATGCTTGCCAGCGAGCTTAGCCAGCTGAATCTTAGTGCCAACGCCGTCGGTACCGGAAACCAAAATCGGATCGGCCATGTTCTTCGCCACGTTGATGGAGAACAAGCCGCCGAAACCGCCGATATCGCCGCGAACCTCATCGCGGTACGTGCGATGAACCGCATCCTTGATGGCGTCTACTGCACGGGCACCCTCTGCCGTATCAACTCCCGCTTCGGCATAGGTGGTAGCGCCCTGAGCCGTCCAGCTGGGCCACTTGGTTTCATCGTTATCCATCGCGTTGACCTTAATGCGATCAGTCATAGCATCTCCTGGAACTCAAATCCCCTGTTCGGGGGCTTACAAACAACGTATTGCCATAATTCGAGGCACTATGGCATGCCTTCGAGCTGGCCGCTAATCGAGCACTGCCTTCCCTTCGGGAAGGAAGCTCTTGGCCTTCATGGTATCAGGAATATCCACAGGGTATTCGCCGGTAAAGCAAGCGTCACAGAAACCAGGGTGTTCACACTGAATTGCCTCGTGAAGGCCCTCAACTGAAATAAACGCAAGCGAATCACAGCCGATGAAATCGCACATTTCCTGATTGGTCATGTTTGCCGCGATAAGCTGATCCTGCGTGTCGGTATCAATACCGTAGAAGCAAGGCCAACGGGTTTCAGGCGAAACAATACGCAGGTGAACTTCCTTGGCACCTGCGCTTCGCAGCATGTCAACCAGCTTCTTGGAGGTGTTGCCGCGGACGATAGAGTCGTCGATAACCACCAAACGCTGGCCTGAAATTACAGACGGAAGCGGATTCAGCTTCAAGCGAATACCAAGCTGGCGCATCTCATCGGTAGGCTGAATGAACGTACGGCCGACATAGCGATTTTTAACGATGCCGTTGCAATAAGGGATGCCGCTCTCCAAAGCGTAGCCCATAGCAGAAGGCAAACCAGAATCGGGAACGCCCACAACAAGGTCGGCATCGATCGGAGCCTCGCGCGCAAGGATACGTCCCATCTGACGGCGGGCAACGTATACGCTCTGTCCGTCCATCACGGAGTCGGGACGAGCGAAATACACGTATTCGAAAATGCAGCTAGCGCGCTTCTTGGGCTCAACGCCCATCTCGGAAATCATGCCATCTTTGCCGAAGCGGATAATCTCGCCAGGGGCAACTTCACGCATAAGCTCCGCGCCCACAATATCAAGACCACAGGTTTCGGAAGAAACAACCCATCCACGATTGTTGGGCAACTTACCTACAACCAGAGGACGAATGCCGTTTGGATCGCGGAAAGCGTAAAGATGGTCAGGGCTTGCCAGCAGCATAGCGTAAGCGCCCTTGATCATTTTCATGGCCATACGAATGCCTGCACGAAGGGAATTCGTGGTTTTGGTTACCTCGCCAATGATCTTCGCTGCTGCTTCCGAGTCGGTGCCCGCGCGCAGATGAACACCGTAATCAATAATTTTCGCCTTGAGGTAATTGGTGTTCACCAACGTTCCGTTGTGGGCAAGCGCAATAAGCACTTCATCGATTGCCGAGATATGAGGCTGTGCCGCTTCCCACGAATCGACACCGCCGCTCGTGGAGTAGCGAACATGACCAATAGCCAAATCGCCCTTCAACGCAGAAAGGTCGCCTTCGGTAAATGCCTGGGTCACCAAGCCCAGATCCTTGGAAGCCATGATGGTGGCACCATCGCCAACGGCAATGCCGGCAGATTCCTGCCCACGGTGCTGCAACGCCTGCAAACCGAAGCAGGTCATGCGCGCTACATCTTCACCAGGTGCGTAAATGCCAAAAACACCGCACTCTTCTTCCATTCTGTCGGGGCGCTCTCCGGGAAACACCGACATGCTCATCTATGCAGCCTCCTCATATTTGCGATCCATGACCGCGTCCTGACTTGACGAAAGACCAGTTGTCCCCGAGGTGCTCGAGCTCAGGTAAGGGTCGTTTGCTGCCGTGGTTTCCACCACAGCGGCAAACAGCACCGCACGGCCGTCGTTTTGCGAATATTCGCAGGTAGAAAACAGCACTGACTGCTTGATATCGGTAGCGGTCAGCGTGTCCCCCTTCTGGCTTACCACGCTGCGGTTAAGCTTGTCCTGCACGTATGCCTGGTAACTTGCGTCGTTGGCAAACGACGTCTGAACGATGGCGTCGCTGCCCGTTGTCTTTACCAAAGCAAACGTTTTAAGGCGATAATTGCCCTGTGGGGTTAACACGTAGATATCGCGATGCGAATCAAAGGTATCCTGGTTCTCGAAATCGGCCAAAGAAGCAAACATCGAACCATCGTTCATGTGGTGGCCGTATAGCGCATTGTTCTGATCGGATAAGTCGCTCGCATTGGAGGCATCCAGGAAGATGGTGCCTGCCGAAGCAAGCCATCCGGTAGATCCGTCAAAAGCTTTATGCAAGTATTCCTGATTATCAGACCCTTGAACCACAGGATAATTGATGGGCGTACCAGGTACGTACACCCACGCTACGATGTCGGGGTTGATGGCACGTAAGCCGTCCCAATCAACTTTCAGGTCGGAAAGAGCAAGATTGGAATTGTCGTCCACCTCTGCATATTCTTCCAGGCCACTGTAAGCGTTTTGCTGCGCCCAGTACTGATAGCCGATAGCGCCCAAGGCAGCTAAAGCGCCCACGAACACTACAATGGAAACAATAAACACCACACTCCATATGCCGCCCTTTTTGCTTTGGCTTGCGCGCGCAGCTGAACCGTAGGAATCGCGGCTGTACTGGGAAATGCTCTGGCTGGAAGGAACCTGTTGGGAACGATACGTAGCAGGCAGGGTGCTCTGAGAGCGTTGCGGAGCAGCATGGGACCCCCGCGATGGACCGCGTCTGTTTACGCCTTTTGGCATGAACCACCTTCACACATTTGGTTCTGAAACGAACTGCCATCGCAGCATGCAACGCAGCGATGTAACTAAACTATAGTAACAAAAAGAAATCCCTCATACGAAGATTCGTAAGAGGGATTTCAAACGTTCTGCCAACAGGCAGAAAAAGCAAGTGAGCGGGTTAACGATCAGCCCGCAGAAGCAACCCACAACGCACCGCGCTCGCCCGCTCCGTCAACTCTTCGAGCAAGGCTGGGGCAGACCATTAATGCCAAAGCGGCATCCTGGCAGCAATCGCAGCTCTATACCGAGCTAGAACAGCCCCAACCGCTTTTCAATGGCCTCGTTGATGATACGCAGTGCCTTCACGCGGGCGTAATACTTATCGTCGCTTTCCAAGATTATCCAAGGTGCGTTGTGCGTAGAAGTAAGGCGGAACATGTCGTCTACCGCCGCACGATACTGGGGGTACTTGTCGCGGTTGCGCCAATCCTCTGCGGTAATCTTCCAGCGTTTCGCAGGATTGCTTTCACGCGCCTCAAAACGCTGAAGCTGCGTTTCTGGGGAAACGTCCACCCAAAACTTAAGCAGGATGGCGCCCCAATCAACCATGTCGCGCTCGAACTCGTTGATTTCCTCGTATGCGCGGCTCCATTGGTCGGTGCTGGCAAAGCCCTCAACGCGCTCAACCAACACACGGCCGTACCAACTGCGATCATAAATACCTACATGCCCCGCCTTCGGCAAGCGCGTCCAATAGCGCCACAGATGAGGGTGCAGCAGTTCGGGCTTCGTAGGTGCCGGACTGGGGAAAATGGTGTACGAACGCGCATCCAACGCCTGCGCCACACGCTTGATGCTGCCACCTTTTCCAGCCGCATCCCAACCTTCATACATGATCATCATGGGTACGCGCCTAATGTACATTTCCAGCTCGATACGACGAAGACGTTCCTGTTCTGCTTTCAGCTGGAGCTTGTATTCGTCGTGAGTTAGAGCAAGCGAATGATCTACTTCATCAAGCGAAGGTATATGCGCACTAGGGATAAAGCGCGTCATCGTGGGCGCATGAGCGCTCATTGCTGCGGCCTCATGTTCTGCCTGCAAGCGCAGAAGCTGATTTTCCTCGTCGGAGCGTTCGCGCTCATCGTCTGCCTCCGAACCAGCAACGGCAGCAGCAGAGTTTTCCTTTGCCTTCGCTTCCGCTTCCAAAGCGGCATTGTTCTTCGGCCTGGAGAGCTCACGCTCCAAGGCGGTTACCAACGTTTGGGCAACGCTCAGGTTTACCCGACGATGATCGGAGGCATCAAGCAGGATCCAGGGGGCAGCCTTGAAGTTAGAGCGCTTCAGCATCTCGTCATAAACACGGTAAGACTGGCTATAGTGCTCGAGCTGTTCAAGATCGCTCTGGGTCACGCGCCACTTGGTTGCAGGGTCGCTATACAAACCCACCAAACGCTCGCGTTGGGTCTGCTCGGAGATATGCAAGAAGAATTTGATTACCAGATAGCCATCGTTGCGCAGCTGTGTTTCGAAGTCTTCAATGGAGGGAAGCATGCGTGCCGTATGAGCCTCAACCGCAGCGCGTTCTTTCTTGGAAAGTTTTCCCTTCTTTGGGAGCATGTTGATCACATGCTGCGCCGCCACCGAATACCAACCGCGATCATAGAACGTCATACTCCCACGCTGACCAAGCGCTTTCCAAAACTGCTGCATAACAGGGAAATAGCCAGTGGAGCCGAACTCTTCGCTCAAAACGTTTTCGGCTTCTTCACCTTCGAAATCTTCCGTAACGTATACCGAAGTGTCGCGCGCATCCAAGTGATACAGCAAATCTGAGATTCGACTGCCCTTCCCGGCGCCCTTCCATCCCTCGAACAACACCACCACGCCAAGCTCCTGGCGCTTCGCTTCCTGCTGAAGCACGACCAACTTATTGATCAATTCTTTGAAGCGGACTTTATATTCCTTTTTGGATACCTTCTGAGAACCCAAACGAACCGTATCAAGCATCGCGAAACCCCCTCTATCCTATGCCACGCCAGTCCCCACTGCACCGCTACTTGCCTACACAGCATGCAACGCACCTGGCAAATGACAGAAAAATGTTAAATAACACGTTATAGGCGATGCTACCCCACTTCCCGATGCACGAATATAGTTAAATCAAATGATGTGTTCGAAAGCACCAGATTTAACAACAAGGAGCTATGAAATGTCCCGCTACGGCATTATCGATTTAGGTTCAAACACCATCCGACTCTGCATTTACGAGGTGTCCTGCGCCGCGCATGAGCCCCTGCGGAAGAAGGATATCGACACCCTGCTGAACTACAAGGTGATGGCAGGCCTCGCTTCGCACGTCGAAAAGGGAGCTATGACCGAAGAAGGGGTAAAGCGCGCCATTAAAACCATCAACGCGCACCTGCGCCGCGCTTCGCACTTCAATTGCGACCGCATTGATATTTTCGCAACTGCCGTACTGCGAAACTGCTCCAATTCACATAAGGCAACTGCCGCAATCGAAGAAGGCATTGGGCAGCGCATCTGCATCCTCTCCAACGAAGAAGAGGCGCATCTTGGCTATTTGGGTGCAAAGCTCGACCAAGACCTCGAAGCGGGCACCATGGTCGATATCGGCGGCGGTTCCACCGAGCTCACAAGCATCAAGGGTGGCTTCGATCTTGCGAAAACCAGCATTCCGCAGGGTTCGCTTTCGTCCTTCGCAAACTATGTAGCGGGGCTGATGCCCACTCAGAAGGAAGTCAACGCCATAGCGCAGGCTTTCCGCGAACTTGCAGAAAAGGAAGAAACCGACGTATACCACTGTACCCAGCTTTACGGCATCGGAGGCTCCATCCGATCTGCCGCAAAGCTCTATGGCGATCTGTGCAACAACGACAACCGTTTCAATTACTTGCTGCCCGAACACATCGATGCCATCCTGAACCGCTACGCAGAAGACCCCAACGCCTTTGCCCATGAGGCTTTGCGCACCCTCCCCGACCGCATCCATACGCTTATTCCCGGCTGCGTCATCATCCGCGAAGCCTTCAAGCTGTGCGGTGGCGAGCGTCTAGACATCTGCAAGTACGGTGTGCGCGAGGGGTATTTGGCTGAACGCGTTCTAGTAAAACCCGTCAGTTTCGCCTAAAAGCACCATCATCACGGAGGAATGCCACAAGATATTGCGATTCGTTGCGCGATAAAAGGGCATCTTACCTGCGAAAAACCGCTATTAACGATTACAATAATTCCTAGATAATACTGGCGCATGCGCCATTAATCTGGGGAAAAGAATAGAGGGGAAATCATGGAAGCGAAACAGAATTCCAGTGTTGGTGTATCTGCTACCACGGAAACACATCCCAAACATAAGAGTCATCACGTTCTGCCCTATATGCAAAACCGTGAGCTTTCTTGGCTCGAATTCAACAAGCGTGTACTCGATCAAGGCGAAGACCATAACGTTCCCTTGCTCGAACGCCTCACCTTCGTGTCCATCTTCTGCAGCAACTTGCAGGAGTTCTTCATGGTACGCGTTGGCAGCCTTACCGATCTTTCTTTGGTAAACAAAGACCTGCGCGACAACAAAACGCAGATGACGCCCAACGAACAGCTCCAGGCAATCTATGAGCGCTGCCATGAGCTGTACCCGGAGGAAGAACGCATCTACAACAAGATCATGGGTCAATTGGCCGAATGCGGCATCCGCCAGCTTCAGCCCGAAGACCTTTCGCCCGAACAGGCGGAGTATCTTCGCAAGCACCTGAAAGAACGCGTTGTTCCCTACCTTTCGCCGCAGATCATCAATTCGCGTCACCCCTTCCCTCACCTGGAAAACGGTGCACTGTACGTTCTTGCGCGCCTGGTCAGCGACGAAGAGGGTGGCGCAAAGTCCAAAGCAACTGAGAGCAAGGGCAAAAAGAAGGGCAAGAATATTGGCGCCGACGATGCTACGTTCGGCCTTATTCCGCTGCCCCATCAGGCAAAGCGCGTAATCAAGCTGCCTGGTGAAGGCACTCAGTACATCCTTCTGGAACACGCTATCAAAACCATCGTTGATGAAGTGTTCTCTATGTACACCACCAAGCGCGCAAGCGTTATCTGCGTAACACGCAACGCCGACATCGATCCGAACGATGTCACCGAAGAAGATCTTGATTACGACTACCGCGAGCACATGAAGCGCATGCTGAAGAAGCGCGCACGCCTGGCTCCTGTTCGCTTGGAAACCGATACGCCCCTTTCCTCCGCTACGGAAAAGTTCCTTCTGAAGCGTTTGGATCTGAAGCCCTGCCAGAGCTACGTTACCAGCGTCCCGCTCGATATGGGCTATGCCTGGGGTCTTTCCAGCATGATCGATTCTGAGCTAGCACGCGACATCACCAACGAACCGTTCACGCCGCAATGGCCAGCATGCTTCGACAAGAAGCGGCCCATCATGGAACAGGTAGCCGAACGCGACGCTCTGCTTGCATACCCTTATGAAAGCATGGATCCGTTTATCAGCCTGCTCCGCGAAGCAGCGAACGACCCTTCGGTGTTCTCGATCAAGATCACGCTGTACCGCCTTGCCAGCCAGTCCCATCTGGCAGAAGCCTTGGTAACTGCTGCAGAAAACGGCAAGGAAGTTACCGCGCTGTTCGAACTGCGCGCCCGCTTCGACGAGTCCAACAACATCGAGTGGTCGCAACGCTTTGAGCAGGCTGGCGCCAACGTAATCTACGGTTTCCACGACTTCAAGGTTCACTCGAAGATCTGCACCATCGCACGCCATACCGAAAACGGCATCCAGTACATTACCCAGCTGGGTACGGGCAACTACAACGAGAAAACCTCGAGGCTCTACACCGATTTCAGCTTCATCACCACCGACGAAGGAATCGGCAAGGATGCCGCAAAGTTCTTCCGCAACATGAGCTTAGAAAACGCTTCCGATGAATATCAGAAGCTTTCGGTTGCTCCGTTGCAAATCAAGCCGATGATTCTCCATAAGATCGATGAACAGATCGCGCTTGCTAAAAGCGGCAAGCCCAACGGCCTGTCGTTCAAGACCAATTCCATCACCGACAAGGACATCATCGACAAGATTGCCGAAGCCTCCCAGGCTGGCGTTAAAACCACGTTGTTCGTACGCGGCATTTCGTGTCTGGTTCCCGGCGTTGAGGGTTACACCGAAAACGTTGAGGTTGTTTCCATCGTTGGTCGCTTGCTGGAGCACAGCCGCATCTACGGATTCGGTCCGCGCGATAATCGCGAGATCTACCTTTCCAGCGCCGACCTGATGACGCGCAACATGGAAAAGCGTGTGGAAATCGCTTGGCCCATCTACGATCCCGAGCTGAAGGAACGCGTTAACGAGTATCTGGACATCTCGCTTTCCGACACCGCCAAACTGCGCATGTTGAAGAACGACTTGGAATACACCCCGCTCGAATTCTTCTGCAGTGAAAATGCTGACGGCAGCACCGAATCGTTCGATTCTCAGGCTTACCTTATTCAGAAGGCACGCGATGATTATCGCCACGCCAGCGAACTGCGCGAAGAAGAAGAGGCGCGCCGAGCTGAGCTTGCCCGAATCGAGCGCATGAAAGCAGCTGAGGAAGAGGAGCGCAAAGCTCGCGAAGAAGCCAAGGCAAAGGAAGCTGCTGAAGAAGCATGCAGGAAGGCCGCTGAGGAAGCTGCTGAGCTGAAGGCGAAGGCAGAGGCAAAGGCAAAGGCCGAAGCCGAAGCAGAACTCGCCGCCTTGAAAAAAGCACAGCAAGAAGCTGAAGCTCAGCGAATTGCCGTCGAAAAGGCCGCAGAGCAAGCCGAGATCAACATTCCTCGTGGCCTCGAGGAAATTGAGCCTGGTGTTGCAGGGCCCGCTACCAACACCGCCGAGGTGAATGCGCAAAAGGTCGATGCTAGGCCTATCGTGCTTTCCCCTTCCCTGGAAAGGAAAGTCGAAGAAGCAGCAGACAAGGCAGCTATCCAGCTGGTGCCGAAGAAGCCCAGCCTGTGGCAGCGCATTAAATTCCTGTTCACCGGCAGGCTCGACTAGCGGCAAAACCGAAGGACAGCCATAGAAAGATAAACCTCTTTCGATTTATCCGCCAAGACACAAAAGCCTCCTGATTCGCAATTGAATCAGGAGGCTTTGTTTTTAAGGCGTGCTAATCATGCTCAATTACCTCAAGCAGCCGCGAAAGCCGCATGCCCCTTAGCATTCACGCACGCTTCCCATAAGGGGTGTGGACGATACTATTGGCTGTTGCGCCTTCCGCGATGATTTTTCGCTCCTTGGGAACGCTTACGTTTTCCAGGCTTAGGCATTTGGCGTACGCCAGAAGAACGCACGCCAGGCCTAAACGCTGCTGGCACCTCTTCGGCGCTCCGCTCAGAATTGCGACGTTTGCCATTGCTGCCATTCGAACGCTTTCTATCGGAAGAGCGAACGGCATTCTTGCGCGAAGGCTTTGCCTGCTGCTTCTTGTCCTGGCTACGGCCTGCACCTTTATTGCGCTTGCCGCTACGACCACGACCAACAGAAGAGGAACGAGAAGGCCGTTCAGTGCCCTCGGAAGCTTCATCGGATCTATCCTGGCTTGCTTTGCTGCTTGCCTGGACCTGCTTCGATGCCGCCTTCTTTTCACGAGCCTTGCGACGTTTCTTCTTGGCCTTCTTTCCAGGCACCTTCGAAGCAGGGACTCGATCAGGGTCGATGAATACAGGGTTTTCACCCAGTTCAAGGCCTTCGGTGTCGTAGAGATCCACCGTTTTGCCCATCAAGGCCTCGATGTCGTTGAACTCATCAAAGTCTTGCTCGGTAACAAACGTGAGCGACCAGCCAACATCGCCGCCGCGGCCCGTACGGCCAATACGATGGATATAGTCGACAGGATCTTCAGGCACATCGAAGTTGACGACATAGTTCACATCGGCGATATCGATTCCTCGAGCCAGCACATCGGTTGCGACCAGAACATCAACCTCACCAGCACTGAACGAGCGGAGAGCGCGCTCACGCTGGTTCTGCGTGCGATCGCCGTGAATAACCGCGCAGGTAATGTTAGCCTTCACCAAACGACGACGGCAAGCATCGGCACGATGCTTGGTGCGAGTAAAGACAATAACGCGCTCGGAACCCGCCTTTTTCAGCACTTGAGCCAAAAGCGCATTCTTCGCCTCTAGGGAAACAGGAAGTGCATACTGCTCTACGGTGTCCGCCGTTGAGGTTACCGGCGCAACCTCGATACGAGCAGGAGTTTTCACCAAATCGGTGATGGATCCAACCTTGCCCTCGTCGAGAGTTGCAGAGAACAACAACGTTTGGCGCTGTTCGGGAGTTGTACCCACAATGGTGCGAATGGCAGGCAAAAAGCCCATATCGAGCATGCGATCTGCCTCATCAAGAACAAGAACCTGAACCTGATCGAGCGAGCAAGCACCCTGCTCCATCAAATCGATCAAGCGACCAGGAGTGGCAATAAGGATATCGCAGCCTTGCTTCAGAGCATTGCGCTGAGGGCCGTAACCCAAGCCGCCCACAACCGTGACCGAGGAATGGCCTGTATGCTTGGCAACGGTACGACACACCGATTCTATCTGCTGAGCAAGCTCACGGGTGGGCGTAACCACCAGAAGGTACGGACCGCACCCCAGGCTACGACCGCGAACACGGCGCTTTTCGCCATGCGCCAGATTATTCATGGTTGGCAAAAGGAATGCTGCCGTTTTGCCCGTACCCGTTTGTGCGGCGGCAAGCACGTCGCGGCCTTCGAGTACTTGAGGAATTGCCCCCGCCTGAACGGGGGTTGGAGCTGTGTAGCCCAGTTCTTCTACCGCTCCCATAATTTCTTGGTTAAGTCCAAGAGCATCAAAGCTCGTACATTCAGCTTCTTGAGTCATATCTTTCTTTTCCTGCGTTGCGTTTGCAGTCATAAATCACATTTCCATTCTTCAGCGCCGCATATGCAGAAAAGCACCGGACGCCACACACAAAAAATCCCCGCCATGGGCGAGGCTGAACAATCTTTTCAAGGATACCCTACGCTGCAAGGATCCCAAAATAAGACGGGCGGGAGTTTTCATTCTCCCGCCCGTCTACACATATATGCAGCTAATCAACGTTACGGAAGCAACAACTGAGCAATCTGGACGGCATTGAGCGCCGCACCCTTGCGAATCTGGTCGGCGACGTTCCAAAATGCCAAGCCATTTTCAACGGAAGGATCTTTGCGCAAGCGGCCAACAAACGCACCGTTGGTTCCTGCAAGCAGACCAGGCATGGGATACAAGCTGTTGGCGGGATCGTCCATTACGGTAATACCCGGAGCAGCCTCGAGTGCGGCGCGAGCCTCTTCCACCGTTACCGGACCCTCGAATTCAACGTTGATGGATTCACCGTGGCAACGAAGGACGGGGACGCGGACACAGGTTGCGGCAACCTGGATATCGTCATCACCCATGATTTTCTTGGTTTCGACAACCATCTTCCACTCTTCCTTGGTGGAATCGTCTTCCAAGAACTTATCGATATGGGGAATGCAGTTGAAGGCAATCTGATGAGCGAAAGCATCGACAGTGAGCTCTTCGCCGTTCAGGAACTGCTGAGTCTGCGCGTACAGCTCCTGCATCGCCTTGGCACCTGCACCCGAAGCAGCCTGGTAGGTAGAAACAACCACGCGCTTGATGGGAGAAATATCATAGAGCGGCTTCAAGGCTGCAACCATCTGGATGGTGGAGCAATTGGGGTTGGCGATAACGCCGCTATGCCAAGCAACGTCCTGGGGGTTAACCTCGGGAACAACCAGCGGCACATCTTCGTCCATACGGAAAGCACTGGAATTATCGATCATCACAGCGCCGGCGTCTACGACAGCCTGGCGCATTTCCTTGGAAACGCCTGCACCTGCGCTGAACAGCGCAATGTCGACACCCTGGAAAGATTCGGGAGTCATCTCCTGAACAGTAAGTTCACCTGCGGGAACCTGGCCGCAGCCCTTAAAAGGAAGCTTCTTACCCGCAGAACGCTTTGAGGCAAGTGCACGAATCTCACTTGCGGGAAAATCGAGATCATGAAGAACCTCGAGAAATTCGTTGCCGACAGCGCCCGTGGCGCCCGCTACAGCAACAACCGGATTTGCGGGGATTTCCTTCGTCCAAGTCATTGAAGCTCCTTTGCATCGTGTACTTGGGGAACCATGATACTACTCACCTATAGTTGCACTGTATAAACTTAACATTTGGCGCAAAATGTTGCCTTGAACGGGTTGCGGGGAGCGGATTGCGGTTCAGCTCAAGAAAGGCTAACAATCAAAATGGCGGCGACCCTTATGCAAATTGGGGCTTTCATCTTCCCATTTGGCAAAAACCGCTAATGATAAGGTTATAGTGAATTCATACATTACAATGTATCTGTCCAAAAACTATTATCCCTAAACGAGAGGATCTATAATGTTCTGCCCTCAATGCGGTAAAGAAAATGTTGACGAAGCACAGTTCTGTGTTCAGTGCGGCAATGCCCTGAAACAGGCTGACACAGCCCCTGCTCAACCTCAGCAGCAAACGGCAAGCGCTCCCGTTCCGCCGCCCGCACCTAGCCAGCAGCCTCAACAGCCCCAGCAGCCTGTATATCAGCAGCCCGCAGTACCTGTTCAACCTCAACCCGTTCCCGCTCAGGCAGCAACCTACCCCATGACCAAGCAGGACGAAACCCTCCGTTTGATCAACTTCATTCTGTGCATTCTGAGCTGTATCGCCATTTGCTGGGCGGTTATTCCGCTGGCATGGGCAATTCCCATGACCGTACACAGCTGGGGCATTTACAAGGGCACCAAGCCCAACACCACCGCCTTTGGTGTATGCACCCTGATCTTCGTTAACATCATCGG
>OLQO01001396.1_pt1 | contig 15901 bp, 10 predicted proteins | sample 1672281 | NCBI WGS metagenome assembly OLQO01 (sample SAMEA3136667, study PRJEB25190) | human gut metagenome | biome: human gut; feature: human-associated habitat; material: faeces | place: Austria | collected 2013
TGCATCCTCGCGGAGCGTTTTTTACTTTACAGGAAAGCAATTTCCCGTAAAGCAAAAGGCTGTCGCCTCCGGAACTCTCACAAGTTTCGAAGGCGACAGCCTTTTTATGTTTTACAAGCTTATCTTACGCTTCTTTTGTCTGCTGACACAGAGGGTGACAGCAAAGTACCATACGTCCATTGCCCATATCCTGTGCATCCGGGCGTTTCTGACGACATTCATCGGTTGCGTACGGACAACGAGGTGTGAACTTACAGTATTCCACTGCATATTCTTTTCCTTCCATATCCGGCATGACAATTTCTTTTTCCCATTTGTCTCCGACACGGGGTACAGAACTCATCAGAAGTTCGGTGTAAGGATGTGCCGGATTGTCCATGATCTGTTTTGCCGGTCCGTATTCGATCAGACAGCCACGATACAAGGTTGCGATATAATCGGATACATAGTATGCAGTCGACAGGTCATGAGTAATATAAATAAATGAGATTTTATATTTGTCACGCAGCTCTTTAAAGAGGTTTACGATGTTCATCTTCATAGATGCATCGATTGCCGCAACAGGCTCATCTGCGATGATCAGTTTCGGACGGGTAATCAGGGCTCTCGCGATAGATACACGCTGCAGCTCTCCACCTGAGAACTGAGTCGCATATTTTCCTTTTACGACTGCCAGAGACATACCAACACTCTTTAATGCTTCATCAACAACTTTATCTGCTTCTGCTCTGTTCTTTGCGATGCCAAGACGAAGAGCAGTGTTATACAGGTAAGTATCTACGGTCTTTCTTGCGGAGAAAGATTCGTATGGATTCTGAAAGATCGGCTGTACATCCAGTTTGAACTGTTTTGGATCATAGCTTTTTTTATCTGCATAAGATTTTCCATCCATAACGATGTCACCCATATCCGGGTTATGAAGACGAAGAATCATCTTACATAAAGTAGATTTACCGCAACCGGACTCTCCTACGATAGACAGGATTACCGGTTTATCATCATCGATAGATAAAGAAACATTATCTACAGCCACCAGCTTTTTACCACGCAGCATACCACCTACACGGAAAATCTTGCTGACGCCTTTTACTTCCAATAATTTATCAGCCATTCGTCTTCACCTCCTCTTCTAATAAGTGACACGCAGCGAAACGACCCGGTCTTATTTCCCGGAATTTCGGGACTTCACTGCGGCACCGATCCGTAGCATGCGGACAACGAGGTGCAAAACGACATCCTGGCGGCGGATTCTTCAGTGCCGGCGGACGTCCTGCGATACCAACTCGCTGTACATCCTCACCTACACGCGGAAGAGCATCTACCAACATCTTTGTATACGGATGAATCGGATCATTGAAAATATCTTCTGTCTTACCGAGCTCTGCAATACTACCGGAATACATGATCGCCATACGGTCTGTGATCTGATAATGAACACCCATATCATGACTTACAATGATCATTGTATTCTTTAACTGTTTCTGCAGACGCATCAGCATCATAAGAATACCCTTCTGTACAACTACGTCCAGAGCGGTTGTCGGCTCATCGGCCAGAACGACACCCGGAGACATAAACGTTGCCAGTGCAATGATCGCACGCTGTCTCATACCACCGGACAGCTGGAATGGAAATGACTCCAGAACATCCGGGGAAAGATTCAGTTCTTTCAGATAATCAGCAACTCTTGCCAGAGTTTCCTCCGGTTTTTCATTCTTTTTCTGGTCCTTTGGAATAGAATCCAGAAACTGTGTTTTCAGACGAACGATCGGGTTCAGAACACTCTGTGCAGCCTGTGGCACATATGCGATATTGTTCCACCAGGTGTCACGAATCTTTCCAGATTCGAATGAATATTTCTTTCCGTCTTTTTCACCTTCCAGAACAACACGCCCCTGATCGATCACCAACGGATAGTCAACAATATCATAAAGAGTGTTCAGCAGGGTGGTTTTACCACATCCGGACTCGCCTGCGATGCCGAAGATCTCATTGTCTTTAATCTCAAAGTTAATGTCCTTGAGTACGTGTACATCACCGTCTATTGTCTTATAAGACGTTGACAAATTCTCGATTTTCAGCATACTTATCACCTGCCTCTCTTCTTAGCCTGATAATCATTGTAACCTGTAATCAACATGAACAGGCCAACAAATAAGATAACGGTTGCAACAATCGGAGAACCGATCCAGAGCCATCTCTTAGCAAGGACTGCATTGTATCCTCTTGCCCACTGAATCATGTTACCAAGAGAAACCAGGTTTCCCGGTGACAGACCCAGAACGGCCAAACTGGATTCTGAACCAATTGCACTCAGTGTTGCATTCATAAAGTTGGAAAGTGACCAGGACAGTGCGAACGGGAGAATCTCCGTTACAACGATCTGTAAGGTACTTTCACCGGAGAAACGTGCTGTGTGAATAAAGTCACGCTCTTTGATTGTCAGAGCCATGGAACGGATCTGACGGCTTGGCCATGCCCAGGCGAACAGTGCAAGAACAAGTGCCATAATAATCACAGTAGAGCTTCCTTTCATCAGGGAAGTCATCATGATCAGAATCGGCAGAGACGGGATTACTACGAAAGTATCCGTGATAATCATCAGCACTCTGTCCAATGCGCCGCCTGCAAAACCTGCAAGCAGACCAACCAGAACACCCACAACAGTACCAATAGTAGCTACGATCAGACCAATCATCAAAGAATTGTGAATAGCTTCGATCAGCAGCCATACAATATCCTGTCCCATACTGGTAGTTCCAAGCCAATGTTCAGCAGAAACTCCCAGATTATTCGGGTATGTATTATAGGTAAACGGATTTGTATGTGGGATAAAATATACTACGAACCCAATGATCAGGAAAAAGCAAGTAGAAATCAAGCCTGCTTTTAAACGAAAATTGGCTGTTTTCCAAAATTTCTTCATGTCTGTCCCTCCCTCTTATCAGCCGTACCGGATTCGCGGATCGATGAACGGGTAGATCAGGTCCACAATTAAAGTTGCTGAAGCAATCGCTACGATGGAAATCGTAATACAGCCAAGGATCATATTATAATCCGACTGCAGGATTGCGGCCTGAATCAGAGAACCGACTCCAGGGTATCCGAAAATAATCTCGGTCATGATGGAACCACCGAAGACACCACCAAGGCTCATTGCCAGTGCTGTGATCTGGGTCAGAATGGAGTTACGCATTACATAGTTTTTGCCGATAGCGAACTCGGAAAGTCCACGGAAACGGGCATAACGTACATAATCTTCTTCTGCTGTGGTGCTCGCCAGAGATTTCATGGAGATGATCCACCATCCGGTACCAAGTAACAGCAGTGAGATTCCCGGAAGGATAGAAGCCTTGACCACAGAAGCGATCCAAGGACCAAATCCACCTTTAGTATTGATAACTGCCTGCAACGGGAACCATTTTAATATAAATGCAAATACAATCTGTAAGATCAACGCTACCAGGAAGTAAGGAATCGGGTAAATAAAAATTGCAATTGCTTCCAGAATCTTGGATGAAGTTTTATTTTTCCGAAATCCTGCCAGAAGACCGATCAGGTTACCTACGATCCACGCAATAAATGTGGAGGTCAGACATAAGATCAGAGTATACGGAAGATATCTTCCGATAATTTTTCCAACCGGCTCCGGATAACTCATCAGTGACGGACCAAAGTCAAAATGCAGCAGACCGTGCCACAGGAAATAACCATACTGTTGCAGCAACGAGCCATCAAGTCCAAACTGCACACGCAGGCTGCTACGAAGGGCGTCCATCTCGGCTGGATCCATGTTACCGGAACGTGACTGAATCTGTGCGATCATGTTTTCAACAGGATCTGACGGAAACATACGTGGAATGAAGAAGATAAAGGTAACACCGATCAGGATAGTCAGCGCCCATGCAAGCACTCGCTGCAGAAAGAATTTTTTAAATTTCATACACAGCACTCCTTTACTACTATTTCTACACAAAAGGGACGGATCGTAAGCTTTTCTTACAACTCCGTCCCTTCTGATATTTCAGCAAATAACTCTGTCAGTTTTTGCTGTTTTCATCATTTTATTACTGTTCCTAAAGACTTAAAGGATTAAGCCTGTGTAGGAGTGATGTTTGGAAGCATGTATTTGAAGCAGCTCCACCACCACCATGGACCATTGTACGGGTTGTCCGCATCCGGATAACCTTCCCAGTAAGTTGAGTTGGTCGGAACGAATTTTGTACCAGAGAGGAAGTTGATTTCCGGCATATCTGTTACACATTCCTTAAGGAATTCAGTATGCAGTTCGTAAGATCTATCACTTTCCGGATCAGTATTAGCAAGTTCGTGAAGTATCTCTGTAACTTTTTCGTTATTCCAACGAAGTCCCTGACCAGAACCAGTTTCGCCTACAGGTTTGATCAGATCACCATCAAATCCGCTGATCGAAGAGTAGAAGTCTTTCAGGATACCACCAGATGGCCAGTAACCAGCGATCTGGTAGTTACCCTTTCCACCGTCTACATCCCATGTTGCGGAAGATTTGGATGCGATTGAACACTGGAAACCGAATTTTGTCAGCTGGTTGTATGCAGCCTGTACACCACGTGCTGCCTGGGCCTCAGTATCTGCCAGATAGCTCATTTCAAAGGTGAAAGGTTTGCCTTCATAATTCCATACACCATTTACTTTTTCAAGACCGGCTTTTTCAAGCAGTTTTGTAGCTGCTTCTTCATCATGTTTCCACCAGCCTGCACCAAACATGGTAATCAGTTCTTCATCTGTTCCTTCGATGCCCAGAGAATCAGCCATACGTTTTGCATAACCGGTATCATAAGGTTTGAAGGTTGTTCCATCGCCAAGATCCAGTTCGAAGTTTTCCAGCCATTCCTGCATCGGGATTGTGTAGGTTTCCTGCAGGAACTGTGTATTGTTCAATAACGGGATCGGAGCCGCACGTCCTGCTCCGGAGAACGTGTTCATGGAGATCTCATCAATATTAAGTGCTAAGCAGATACCCCAACGGAAGTCTGCATTGTCATACGGTGCGCCCTGACCATGTGAGAATACAATTCCTTTTGCACCCGGATCGTCTGGGTTTGCATATGGGAAATCCTTGTACCAGCAGTTAACATTGTCGTTAGAAGCTTTCATGGTTTCAAACTCTTCCAGTGTTACTTCACACAGCAGGTCAACTTCGTTGTTGATCATAGCCATCTGTTTTGTGGTAGAGTCTGCGAATGTACGGAACCATACGTATTTCGGTGGTGTAGCATTTTCAGCGTACTCATACTGAGTGGGTCCTGCAACACCAAGTGTGCTGTCCTTCCAGTCATCACGCAGTTCATACAGCACCCAGTCACCTAACTTATCGTAATCTTTTACGGTGTAAGGACCTGCCACTACAGGATCTTCATCCTTGAATGTAGTAACATCGGACTGTTTTGAATAAATATGTTCCGGAACGATACGGTAATCACTTCCCCATGCAGTGATACCATATTTCTGTACGAAACGTGGGAATGTTTCTTTCATCTTAAACAGAACTGTGTAATCGTCTACTTTTTCTACTGAATCAATGTACAGGTTTGTTGCTGCACTAGCACCGATTCCGTCATTTTCTTTAATCATATTGAAAGTAAAGACAACGTCATCCGCTGTTACGTCTTCACCATCGGACCATTTGATACCCTGACGAACTTTTACTGTCCACTCGGTAAAATCATCATTGGACTCAGGCATGCCATCAGCAATCTCGCCCCACTGTTCACCTTTTGCGGTATCTACTTCCCACAGATGAGCACTCATCAGCTGATGAATACCGAATCCCATCTGGGTACCTGTCATGTAGCTATTAAACTGACCAGGTACATCTGTTGGGGACTGACACTCAACGATCAGTGTCTCGGAACGAGGAGTTCCTACTTCTGTAGTAATACCTTCAGATGCTGCTGTTCCGCTTCCGCCTGAACTGTCATCTGTAGAAGTTGTTCCACTGGAATCCTTAGATCCGCCGGAACTGGAATCACTTCCGCCACCGCCACAGCCGGCTAACATACCAACTGCAAGCGTAGCTGCTGTTAAAACTGCAACTATTTTTCTTTTCATCTCTTTCCCTCCCTTTAGGTCTTGAAAATAACTCAGACAACATCATATTCGTCAATCTTCCGTTGTCTCTATATAAATTTTCCTTCTGCCCATACTACTTTTTTCAGAAAAACTCTGCTGGCGCCTACCGTATGAACACGAACGAAAATCTACATTCCTTCACAATTTTTCTTAATATTGTGTTTCGTCATAATAACTACGGAATCTTTTGTTTTGCTCACGACATTATATAGTTTGTCACCCCACTATCGTGAACATTTCGCACAATACCCTTCACTTTCTCTTGTTGTTTCTGGTGATTTTGACGTATTGTTTAAATGTTGTTTCGTCATGTTTATATATTATACCATTGTTTTATAAAAACCAAGTACAATTTAACCAATTCCAAAAAAATCCGCTTTGGTTTCTTTCCCCAAAGCGGATTTTTCTGTTTTTGTCTATATTCCATTATTTTTCTTTGCTTTTTTCGCTCTTTTTCGTCAATTTGCGAACAATCGCCAGGCATCCAAGAAGTGCAATCAGGTTTGGAAGCACCATTAAACCATTGAACATATCTGCCATATCCCATACCAGATCTACTTTCAATGTGGATCCGATAATTACACAGATCACAACGATCACTGCATAAACTTTTACTGCACCATTTCCGAACAAATGCCGAACATTCACTTCACCGAAATAATACCATCCGACAATTGTAGTAAAGGCAAAGAACAGCATACACAATGCAATAAAGATATTTCCAAAGTTACCGAATCCTACGTTGAATGCACTCTGTGCCAGTTCAGAACCTGTCTGTCCGTTACCAAGTACTCCGGTGGACAGGATAACCAGAGCTGTCAGTGTCAGAATAATAAATGTATCGATAAATACACCCATCATTGCGATGATTCCCTGATCACACGGATCCTTAACCTCCGCTGTTGCATGTGCATGTGGTGTGGAACCCATACCTGCTTCGTTGGAGAAAAGTCCTCTCGCAACACCGAAACGCATCGCTTTCTGAACCGTTACACCAAGTGCACCGCCTGCGATTGCCTGTGGTGCAAAAGCACCCACAAAAATATCTTTAAATGCAGTTCCAACCCCCGGAAGATGCATCACCAGGATCACAAGGCAGCCGATGATGTATAACAGCGCCATGATCGGAACGATTTTTTCTGTGAAGCTTGCGATTCTCTTGATACCGCCAATAAAGATGATGCCGGCAATCACTGCCACACAGATTCCCACTGCCAGTTTCGGTACATGGAATGCATTGTTAAATGCTGCACCGATAGAGTTGGACTGTACCATATTTCCCATAAATCCCAGGGCCAGAATGATAGCTACAGAAAAGAAACCTGCCAGGAATTTTCCAAATCTGCCCTTGAATACGTATTTTATATAATATACCGGGCCTCCTACATAGTGTCCGTTTTCCAGTTTTCTTGTATGCTGTGCCATAACAGCTTCCGCATAGATGGTAGCCATTCCGAAGAATGCACTGACCCACATCCAGAAGATGGAACCCGGCCCTCCGGATGCAATCGCTGTTGCTGCTCCGGCGATATTACCGGTTCCTACCTGGGCGGCAATCGCTGTTGTCAGAGCCTGAAAAGAACTGAGACCATTTTCTCCTTTCCCGCCATGCAGCGAAAAATTACCAAACAATGCTTTCATTCCGGCACCAAACTTTCGTATCTGAATAAATTTCAGGCTGAACGAGTAAATGATACCGGCTCCCAGAAGCAGGACCAGCAGTGCATAATCCCACAGAAACGTATTGACACACTCAACTACTTTTGTAACAAATTCCATGTTTTTTCTTCTCCCTCATTTTTTCTTACGTTTCAAGCCAATACCAAAGAATGCGCCGGGGCACATCCTTGCAGAGCGTTTTTTATTCACCTGAAACCAGTACAGCGTTTCCGACAAAAAAGGTCCCGGGGAAATCCCCGGGACCTGATACTTCCATAACTATTCTGCGCCTTTGCAGGTTCTGTTCAGAATTGTTATTCATTATCCACTCGAAACACAAAAAACAACTGCGACATGCCGCTTTTCTTTTTTGTATCTTTCACACTGTCCTTTTGCCTGAGAGATTCGCAGATCACAGATCTGCTTTCACCTTCGGCACCCATCTTTGGGATTCTCCAGAGGGCCATCCGGTTACAGTCCCGTCCGTTTTTCACGGACACCTGAGAGTATTATTCCTTCGGCGGGCTTTCGCCTGCTTTCCTGCAACCTTCTATTGGCTCGATATGTAGTTTCGTTAATGCTTTTATTATAAGGAGCCGGATTGCTGTTGTCAACCCGGCTCTTTATTTTTATAACACTTTACCAAAGTATTATATAAAAATCGTTATTTTCTTTTACAGACTGTCAATAAATCTCATGAATGCAGTTCTGCCTTCTTCTGTGCATTTGTACACTCCTGCATGCTCCAGCACCTTCTTGAATACAATGCCGATCTCCTTTTTCAGAATCTCTTCCACATTTTCTGCTGTGAAAGTATATTTTTCTTTCAGTTCATCTACCCAGTCGGCATGTTTTTCCAGAACTTCATCTTTTCTCAGATCTTCGCCTGCCACAATGGCTTTGCACAGACCTTCAAGTTCACCTTTCAGACGTGCCGGAAGCACTGCCAGGCCCATAACTTCGATCAGACCGATGTTTTCTTTCTTGATATGGTGCAGTTCCGCATGCGGATGATAAACACCCAGCGGATGTTCTTCGGTCGTAATATTATTCCTCAAAACCAGATCCATCTCATACATATCACCACGTTTTCTTGCGATCGGGGTGATGGTATTGTGTGGTTCTCCGTCGGTTTCCGCGAAGATAAATGCTGCCTCGTCAGTATATCCTCTCCACTTTAACAGGATCTTGTCTGCCAGTTCGATCAGACGCTCCGTGTCCGGACCGCTTATACGGATGACAGACATCGGCCATTTCACGATTCCTGCTTTCACATCGGAAAATCCCTCAAACTGAAGTTCTTTTTCAATCGGTGCTTTTGCCATTGCAAATGTATAATGTCCACCCTGGAAATGATCATGACTTAAGATGGAACCTCCAACGATCGGCAGGTCTGCATTGGATCCTACAAAGTAGTGCGGGAACTGTTTTACAAAGTCAAACAATTTTGCGAAGGTTGCACGTTCGATCTTCATCGGTACATGCTGAGAATTAAATACGATACAATGCTCGTTATAATATACATATGGAGAATACTGGAATCCCCACTCACTGTTATTGATAGTTACCGGGATGATTCTGTGGTTCTGTCTTGCCGGATGGTTCAGTCGTCCTGCGTAGCCTTCGTTTTCCATGCAAAGCAGACATTTTGGATAGGATGTCTGTTTTGCCAGCTTTGCTGCTGCGATGGCTTTCGGATCTTTTTCCGGTTTGGACAGGTTGATGGTAATATCCAGATCACCGTATTCTGTCGGTGCTACCCATTTCATGTCTTTTGCGATACGGTAACGACGGATATAATCGGTATCCTGACTGAATTTGTAATGTGCATCGGTAGCCTTTATCGGATCTTCTTTATACAATTCCCAGAAGCGACGGATCACATTGCTTGGACGGTCTACCAGAAGGCTCATAACTTTTGTGTCAAACAGGTCACGGTAACCTACACTGTTTTCTTCCATCAGACCATGTTCATATGCATAGTCACAGATATCTCCCAGAATTCCTTCCAGTTCACCTACTACGCTCTGATCTGCTCCGTCAGACTCCAGAATCTGTTTTACATATTCTTCTTCGATTGCATCCATCTGCAGTAATTCCAGAATTTTATTCGTAGTATAACGCTTGTCTTCCTTTTCTACCAGACCGGTTGCCAGTCCATACTGTACCAGTTTTACAATGCTCTCTTGAATCATTCCTTTTTTCCTGCCTTTCCTTTTAATACCACGGTGCCGAACCGATCTATAGTGCCATCATATTTTCCAAGCCATACTGGATACTGTTCTACAGGCAACTTGACTTCTACCGGCTGACGATTGAAGTTTTGTACAAATACATAATCTGTATCCTGATTCCGGCGCACACATACTTCCACACCTTCCGGAATATGGGCAACTACACGTTTTACGCCTGCTTCTTTTGCAATCTTACGATAAACTTCATCATAAAATCCCTGTTCAAAGTCTGCGCAGACATGGTATGCTTTTCCTTTTCCGAAAAGGTTCACGGTAAGTGCCGGCATACCGGCATAAAAATCGGTTTCGTAGGTCATCAGAGGCTGTGCAGTAGAAGTCTTAACCAGTTCACAAAGATGATTACAGGTATAGGTTTTCGTCAGGCACAACTCATTTCCCCTCACCGGTACTCCTCTATTATATTCCCCATCGTACAAACCGTCAATCTCTGTACTGCGAAGTCCCATCACATCCATCAGTCCATGGGGAGTTCCCTCCAGGAAACACAGATCGGTACTGTCTACGATACCGGACCAGTAAGTCAGGATAAAGGTTCCACCATTTTCTACGTATTTACGAACCTTCTCTTCAAATCCTTCCCTGAACATATAAAGCATAGGCGCTGCTACTACTTTATAACCATCCAGATCCTGCTCCATATCGATCATATCCACATTCAGTCCCTGTTTGCGGAATGCGTAATAGGATTTTTCCACAGTTTCCTTATAGAACAGTCCTTTATTTCTTGGTCCCTGGGCGTCTTCCATGGCCCAGCGGTTCTCCCAGTCATATACCACAGCCACCTGTGCCGGGTTCTTCGCTCCGGTAACTTCCTGAAGTTTTTCCAGACTTTCTCCTACTTCCGTTACCTCCTTAAATACTCTGGTATCATCCTTGCCATAATGATCGATCACTGCACCATGGAACTTTTCAGAGGAACCCTGGCTCTGTCGAAGCTGGAAATACAAAATACTGTCGGATCCGTGGGCAACAGCCTGCATGGAAGCTGCATGAAGCATTCCCGGTTTCTTTAATTTGCTTACGGACTGCCAGTTGGTTGCCGACGGACAGTTCTCCATCAGTAAAAATGGTTTTTTCTGAATGCTTCGCATGATATCATGCTGCATGCCATTATCCATGGCTGTCAGGTATTCTTCTTTCTTGTGCCACTGTGGATAATTATCCCAGGATACAAAATCTACTACATCAGCAAATTTGTGATAATTTAATCCCTGGAAATCGTACATCATATTGATGGTGGTTGGTTTGTCGGATCCTGCATCCCTAAGAGCCTGGATCTCCCATTTCACAAAGTCCACAGTCTGATCGGTCACAAACCTTTTCCAGTCCAGGTTCAGACCGTGAAGAGAGCTGTCTCCTCTTGGGGAAGGACTGTCTACCTGATCAAAATCGTTATAGCGGTGACTCCAGAATGTGGTTGCCCATGCCCGGTTCATCTTACCTGCTGTCTGATATTTGTCTTTCAGCCAGTTTTTAAAGGCTGCCTGACACAACGGACAATGACACTCTCCTCCATATTCATTGGAAATATGCCAGGCGATCACACCCGGATGGTCTTTGAATTTTTCTGCCAGTTTTGTATTCATAATTCTTGTCTTTTCTCTGTATACCGGAGATGTATAGCAGTGATTATGTCTTTCTCCGTACAGATTTCTGTGACGACTGGCGTCTACCCGAAGCACTTCCGGATACTTCTGTGCCATCCATCTTGGTCTTGCTCCGGTCGGGGTGGCAAGAATTGTAGAAATACCATTTTCATACAGACGGTCAATGATCTTTTCCATCCATTCAAAATGGAACTCTCCCTCTACCGGTTCGAGTACTGCCCAGGAAAATATACCCAGGGATACTTCATTGATTTTCGCTTTTTTAAAATATTCGATGTCTTTTTCCAGAATCTCCGGGCTGTGAAGCCACTGTTCCGGATTGTAATCTCCACCATGGAGCATTTTTCCAAAATTTACTTCTCTTGCCATAAGTTCTTCTCCTGTCTTATCAAAAAAGCCTTTCTCCTTTCACATCAAGGAGAAAGGCTTTTCCTTTCGTTTAATTATTTATTTATAGGTTTCATCAGATTCCTTTGAATGTGAATGTAAATTCCATCTTTTCATCGGTTTTGATCAGATATTCCGGAAGTGGTTTTGCTCCCCAGCTGTCATCTCCGGCAATACCCATCTGCTGTTTGGATACACGCACTACCGTGTAGTGTACCTGTGGCAGTTCAAATGGATGCATCGCATTTTCCATCTCGTGTGGTGTATATGGCAGTGCGGAGAATTCCATAGCATCACCGGTAAACAGCATTCCTCTGCCCTTACGGTCTGTTACAGATGCCCAACGTACGCCAACCTTGTTTCCGCATTCCTGCGGAACCATGTATTTTGCCATATTATCTTCCACTTTGTTCCTGTAGATACCCAGTTTTGCGCCTTCGCATCTGTCCACATAGGTTTCTTCCGGTCCCATGCCGTACCAGGTTACATTGTCGTAATCTGCATCGAACTTGAACATAACACCGAATTCCGGCATATCGCCCAGACCCTCTACCGGATCATAAGTCAGTGTGGTACGGATGCTTCCGTCTCCATATACCTGATAACTCAGTTTGCACTCGGTTGCCGGAGTCGTTGGCATTGCATAAGTAAATGTAATCTTTGCACTGTCATCCAGAACTTCGATCTCAGGGATATGCATTCCCGGATAATGTCCTCCGGTTGGATATTTGTGAGACAGATACATGGATGCCAGTTTCCACTGTCCGCAGCGCATCTGCATCAGGCTTCCGTTATCGTTGTCAACCGGTGCACGCCAGAAGTTTGGTCTTGGGATCATCTGGATCATCTCCACTCCACCGTAACGGTAAGAAGCAAGACCGCCATTCAGGTAAGAGAAGAGCACATCGAAGTTTTCACCGCGAACACCAAAGTCATGACCGGATCTGATCACTTCAAATCTTGCAGGTTTTACAGCTTTTGCAGGTGCTTCTACTTTGTAGACACCCTGTCCGAATGCCACTTCATGACCACGTTTTGCCCATACGGTATCTTCTTTCAGCCGGAAGGATACAGTAACTGCATATTCACCCGGCAGATTCTGTACCGGAATCGGCAGACTTACGGTCTCTTCACTCAAAGGAGCTACATGAGTTTCCATCGGAACTTCTTTTACTTCTTTTCCATCTTTTGCAAGTACTACGAAGCAGTCAAAGGTATCAGTGTTGATAAACAGGTTCTTGTTGACGATGGTTGCCTGGTCTTTTTCCACTTTGGCAGAGATGTTCTGGTAGTTGAATTTCACATCCTGCATCTTCGGAGATGCGTCTCTTTCTCCGCCGTATGCGATACCGTTTCCGCTGAAGTTGTAGTCGCATGGACGATCATTGAAGTCACCGCCGTATGCCTGGAATTCTTTTCCGTAACGGTCTTTTTTGTAGATGGACTGATCGATATAATCCCAGATAAATCCACCCTGGTAGGACGGCTCGGTATCGGTCAGATCTGTATATTTGTGCATACCTCCGCAGGAGTTACCCATTGCATGAGTGTATTCGCAGCAGATAAATGGTTTGCTTCTGTCTTTTTCCAGAAATGCCTTGATATCCTCTACAGACGGATACATCTGGCTTTCCATATCACTGGTATCGTTGTATCTTCTGTCGTGGCAGACACCTTCATAATGTACCAGGCGGTTCGGATCCATCTTACGGTACAGCTGTGACATCTCATAGATTACTTTTCCGCCAAATGCCTCATTACCGCAGGACCAGATCAGGATCGCCGGATGGTTCTTATCTCTCTGATACATGGAATTGACACGATCCAGCATCATATCCATCCATTCCGGACGGTCACATGGTACGACTTTGCTGAAGTCACCGGTCTGTTCTGCACTGATGTCCCAGCTTCCGTGGCTCTCCAGGTTACACTCTGCGATCATGTAGATACCATATTCGTCACACAGTTCATAGATGCCGACCGCATCCGGATAATGACAGGTACGGATCGCATTGATATTGTTCTGTTTCATGGTTACCAGGTCTTTGATCAGTTCTTCTCTGGATACCACACGGCCGGATACAGAACTGAATTCGTGACGGTTAACACCTTTGAAGACGATTCTCTTACCATTCAACATCATAATAGAATCTTTCATCTCAAAACGACGGAAGCCCACTCTCTGAGGAATCACTTCTGTCACCTGTCCGTTCTCATCCATCACTTCCAGTAACAGATCATATAATACAGGAGATTCTGCAGACCACAGTTCAGGATTCTCCACTTTCATCACATACTGAGACTCCTCTGCCAGTGTCTCTTCTACACTCTGCAGTTTTTTTCCATCTTTGGATAAGGTGATTTTTACTTTTCCGGCCTTGGTAGCTTTGGTATCGATCACCAGATCCGCTTTGGTGAAGGTATCGTCCAGAAGTGTCTGGATCTTCACATCAGATACATGGACTTCCGGGATCGCATACAGATAGACATCACGGTAGATACCCGAGAAACGGAAGAAGTCCTGATCCTCACACCAGCTGCTGCTGGTCCATTTGAAGACCTGAGCTGCCAGTTTGTTTTCTCCTTCTTTCAGATAAGGAGTCAGTTCGAATTCGGACGGTGTAAAGGTATCTTCACTGTATCCTACAAAGTTACCGTTCAGCCATACAGCGATACCACTTTCTGCACCCTGGAAAGAGATAAATACTTTTTTGCCTTCCATCTCTTCCGGAACTTCAAAATATTTCACATAAGAAGCAACCGGATTGAATCTCTCCGGAATCTGACCCAGTTCTACTTCTTCTCTTCCTTCCCACGGGTACTGTACATTTGCATACTGCGGTACATCATATCCCTCCATCTGAATATGAGCCGGTACACGGATATCATCCCATGATTTGCAACAATATTCTGTTTTCTCAAATCCCGGGATCGTAGAGTTGTAATTTTTTGCGTAATGGAATTTCCACAGTCCATTCAGGCTGTGACGGAAGTTATCCACATCCTGTTCCATCGCTTCCACAGAAGTGTAATATTTGTGGTCTGAATGAGCAGCCACACGGTTGTCGTTAAAATACGTAGGATCTTTTACCAAATCGTAATTGAAAGTACCCATTCTGTTTTTTCCTCCTATTTTTCAATCCTTGCTAAAAAACAGGCGGATATTCATATACTATAAATATCCGCCTTAATTTACTTATACATAACCATTCAGCATATGCACAGCTACTTTTTTATTATTTAACAGCACCTGTGATACCTTCTGTAAAGCTCTTCTGGAAAGCAAAGAAGATAATTGCTGTAGGAATGGTACAGATAAATACACCCAACATCAGCATACCATAATCTACGGTGTAACCACCTAACAGGTTTGCAACCAGCATCGGCATGGTGATCGCATCTTTATTCTGCAGAATTACCTTTGGCCACAGATAGTTATTCCATGCACCCATGAATGTGATGATGATAGCTGCTGCATATGTAGATTTCATAGTAGGCATGAACATACGGAAGAAGATACCAGTCTCACTCAGACCATCGATTCTTGCCGCCTCAATGATATCATGAGGGAATGATCTGGATGCCTGACGGAACATCATGATCATAAACGGAGTTGCAATGGATGGAAGCATGAACGCTGTCATGGTATTTACCATTTTCAAAGTAGAGAACATACGGAACATAGGAATCATGATAGCTGCAAAAGGAATCATCATAGCAGTCAGCAGGATGGTGAACACAACGTCTTTTCCTTTGTCGTGGTATATCTCAAAGCCATAACCGGCAATAGAACAAACCAGAAGACACAGAATGGTCAGTACGGTTGCATTTCTGAAAGAGTTCCACAGAGCCAGTCCCAGATTCTGGTTCGCAATCAGTGCT
>OLQO01001403.1_pt1 | contig 15863 bp, 9 predicted proteins | sample 1672281 | NCBI WGS metagenome assembly OLQO01 (sample SAMEA3136667, study PRJEB25190) | human gut metagenome | biome: human gut; feature: human-associated habitat; material: faeces | place: Austria | collected 2013
GGAGGACTAACCTATAAAGTAAAAGTAAATGTTTATGGGCAAACCAGTGATACAGTAGCGAAAGTAGAAGATACTTATTGCAAAGATAATGGTTTTAATACTTTATCGGATTGCATGTTAGTGATGAACAATCACGAATCATCAGTAGATATAGCTAAAACTAATATTAAAGCCAAAGGAACCCCAGACTTTTCTAAGACAGCACCAACAGATGAAGGCCTTTTCATGGCCGAAGATGATGAAGGAGAAAGTTATTATTATCGAGGAGCAGTAAAGAATAATTATGTATCATTTGCAGGTAATATCTGGAGAATTATTCGTCGTAATGGAGATGGTTCTATTAGAATGATTTACTCTGGTAAAAGTACATCAGACACAGGAGGAGCAACAACTATAGGAAGGTCTGCTTTTAATGAAAAATATTGGGATCCAACCTACGTTGGATATAAATATAATGAAAGATTTTCACTTCATGAGAACAACGAAACAACTGGATACAACAGTTTTACTAATACACGAAAGTATAACTTTGGAACAGGCTATACTTTTGATGAATCAACTAAGAAATTCACTTTAACAGGTACTATCAAACAACTAACTTGGAAAGATAATCATGATGAAATAGTAAAAAATAATTTATATAGTTGTTTAGAAACATATTGTAATGTAGTTTACAAAGTAACAGGATATCAAAATGATACAACAATGACAGTACAACCAATCTCATATAGTAGCGACAGTTATGCAGATGCTGTAACAAATAGCACAAATTCTACCATGAAAAACACCTTAGATACCTGGTATAAGAATAATCTAACAAGTTATGCATCATATCTAGCAGATGAAACATTTTGTAGTGATAGAAAAATAAATTGGGGTAATGGTTATTTAATGACACCAACAACTACTTATGGAGCATACGGACGTTTGACAGATAGAAGAACCCCAAGTTTAAAATGTGTTCAAGATAATGATAAATTTAAAGTATCAAATGCAAGTGCTAAGTTAGACTATCCAATATTACTAATCACAGCAGATGAAGTTGCTATGGCTGGTGGAGCATTAAATATATCAAATAGTAATTATTATCTATATAATGGACAATACTTCTGGATGCTGTCTCCGTCTGACTTTTCTTCAAGTTACTCCAGTGCAGATGTTTGGTTCGTGGCTCCTTCGGGCATGTTGTATCCTTGGGGTAGCGTCACGAATTCCTTCGGAGCCCGTCCAGTTATCAACTTAAAGGCTGATACACAGTTAACAAAAGGTGATGGAACTGCTTTAAATCCATATCTTGTTGTAACTAATTGATATAAAAATAGCTCAACTAAATAAAAGTTAAGCTATTTTTTATTAATTAACTTTGAAACAACCAACATCATTATCTTTTAGATACTGATACTTTTCTAAAAGTTGTTTTTCATTTTTACACATAATATTTAAAGAAGTTCCTCCTAACAAATATTTTTGAAGAGTAGCTTGCTTTAAATCGTTGATTGGTAAATCAATACCATTATTATACTTCTCCTTATTAGTTACATCTTTTATTTTACCAAATATTGCTGCATCTTGCTTTTTGAATTCAGTTTCTATTATATCATCTTGATATGCAGTCAATACAAAATTTAAGTTATTTTGTTCACTAAAGTTATCTATTTTCTTCTTCATAAATTTTAAAATATCTTTTGCTAGATTGTAAGTGTCTTCTTCCTCTTTTCTAGCAGTAAGTGTATAAATTGCTTCTTCTAAACCAACAATATGAAAAGCTAGTGTACCATGTTTTAATAACTTTCTTAAGCGGTCTTTTTCTTTTAACTTTTCACCATCATGCCATGAACCTAGCTGATACAAAGTAGGAAAATTAAGAATCGTTTTATTTACCTGTAATTCAAATCTTTCTAAAAGCGCATCTTTTGCTTGCTTTAATACTTGTTCTAATTCTTGATAGAATAATCGATAATCATTATCATTATTTTTTGTTTTAAGTGCTATTCTAACTATATTAACTGATACACAAGATATATTACCTTTTCCTCCACATATCTTTTTATCAATAGTAGTATTATCTTCTATTACTCTAGTAGCATTAAAACCATAATTAATATCATCTTTAAATACTTTATTAAAAGATGAGTATTTATTAATAAAATATAAATTATTATATTTTAACATAAAATTTGCTATTTCCTTATTCATTTCTCCACTATAGTAATATTCAATCTTTTTATTAGTAATAATAGATTTTAATATTAATTCACTGACTTTAGAATTAGTTCCAAAATTTATAGCTGTATTAAATTCAATAGTTTTAAAGAATTGTTGTAAAGAATCAATTAAATTACTAATTGTTTTTTCTTTAGCTGTTTTTATTATTCTTTCAAAAGTTAAATATAAAGGAGTATTTGGCTTTATCTCAAAATAAGTGGGAGTTATATCAAAGGAACTAATATTATCTAAAGTATTAATTTTGATGTAACTATCTAAAAAAGACGAATTAAGATAAATAGTTAAATATTCATTTAAAACAGATTTAAAGTCTTTTAGAATTATTTGTTCTAATACTAAATCAAAATTAATAAGCGTAATGCTTTTATAAACTTCACTACTAAGTTTATTTAAGTATATTTTTATTCTATTTAAAAATTTATCTATTTTATTTATAGTATTTAATTCTATAGCAAAACTATTGTCAAGATTCATAAGTTCTAAAATATCGACATCACAGCTTGCTATTGTCCCCAATGGCACTGTTTCTAAAGAATGAAGATAAAAAATTCCTGCATCTTGACTTCTTACTGTTTTAGTATCTAAAAGATAAGCTTTAGCAAATTCAGTAGAAATAGTTTCGCCAAATTGTAATAGGAAAGAGCTAGAGGATTCTTTTAGATTATCATCAATATTATTAAGACCAAGTCGCTCAATAGCTTTTAAAAATTTATGTTGTTGTTTCATAACAAAAGCAGACCTTGAAGTATTTCTATGTTCACGATAAGTTTTAAAAGCAAGATAAACATCTTGAAAATTATTTTCTTTTAAAACTTCCTCTATTAAGTCTTGGATATTTTCAATATTAATTGTTTTTCTATCTTGATATTCTTTTTCTATTTTCTTAAGAACTTTAGAATATACTTTATTGACATCTTCATCTTTATAAGGAATATCTAATGAATGAAAGGCTTTTTGAATAGCTAGTGCTATTTTTTCTCCTTGGAAATTGGTCCTTTGACCACTTCTTTTTACAACTGTTAAAGTGTCAAAAGTTGACATTTTTACCATATATTAATTTACACTTCCTTTTTATACATTAATTATACTGATAAATGCCCTTAAAATCAACTTTTCTTAAAAAAACTTCAAAAAAAACATAAGTTTCTTTTTCACTAAAAAGTTAATATTTTCCTTATAAATAAAGGATGAAAATAAAAATATGCTTAAAACACATATTATGTTTTTTTTTAAGATTTTTTGTAAAGTAAAAAAATAATAAATGATAAAAATTACAAAAAGTATTGCCTTTTGCTAATGAAGATATGTATAATCAAGTTGTTCATAAAGAAAAAAACATAGGGAGTGTAATTATGGTGAAAACTAAAGATGTAAAGAAAAATAGTAAAGAGAAGGAAGTAGTAACAAAGAAAAGTAGATATGAAAATCCTTCTATTAATATAATAAAAAAGAATGGCACTAAACAACCATTTGATGGTGAAAAAATTCGTGCTGCTATTGAAAAAAGTGCTGAAAGAGTAATGGTTGATTTAACAGATGAAGCAAAAGATGAAGTTGTTAACATAGTTATTGATTTATTAAAAAATCAAACTAGTGATGCAGAAGTTAGCCAAATTCATAATTGTGTGGAAGCTGCATTGGAACAAGTTAATCCCTTAGTAGCTAAAAGTTATCGAGAATATCGCAATTATAAGAATGACTTTGTTCATATTTTAGATAAGGTTTATAAAAAAGCACAAGCTATTAATTATATTGGGGATAAAGAAAATTCTAATACTGATAGTGCTTTAGTTTCTACACAAAGAAGTTTAGTATATGGTAATTTAAACAAAGAATTATATAAAAAGTTTTTTTTAACAAAGGCAGAACTAGAAGCTTGTGATGATGGTTACATTTATGTACATGATATGAGTGCTAGACGTGATACTATGAATTGCTGTTTATGTGATGTTGGCGCTGTTATGAAAAATGGTTTTGAAATGGGAAATTTATGGTATAACGAACCCAAAACTCTTGATACAGCTTTTGATGTAATGGGGGATGTTATTATAAACACCGCTGCTATGCAATATGGAGGTTTTACTGTTCCAGAAGTTGATACAATATTAAAAGAGTACGCCAAGAAAAGTTATAACAAATATTATGAAGAATATATGGAAATAACTAATGCTAAGACAACTAGAAAAGCCGAAGATTATGCTTGGCGCAAAACAAGACGTGAATGTGAACAAGGTTATCAAGGAATTGAATATAAACTAAATAGTGTTGGTTCATCTCGTGGTGATTATCCATTCGTTACCTTTACATTTGGTCATGAACAAGATAAATTTGGACAAATGATTAGTCAAGTAATTCTAAAGACTCACCAAAAAGGACAAGGTAAACCAGGATATAGAAAGCCAACTTTATTTCCTAAATTAGTTTTCTTATATGATAAAGCACTTCACGGAAAAAATGCTAAAATGCATTATTTATTTATGGATGCTTTAGAGTGTAGTAGTAAAACAATGTATCCTGATTATCTATCTTTAACTGGTGAGGGTTATGTTCCTTCTATATTTAAAAAGTATGGAAAAATTATTAGTCCAATGGGTTGTCGTGCTTTCTTGTCACCTTGGTATGAAAGAGGTGGTATGGAACCAGCTGATGAAAATGATGTTCCTGTTTTTATTGGAAGATTTAATATAGGTGCTATTTCTTTAAATTTACCAATGATTTTAGCAAAAGCTCGTGAAGAACAAAAAAAATTCTATGATGTTTTAGACTATTATCTAGAAATGATTCGTAAAATTCATATCCGTACTTATAATTATTTAGCAAAAAAGAAAGCTTCAACTAATCCACTTGCTTATTGTGAAGGCGGTTTTTATGGTGGACATTTAAAACCTAATGAACCAATAGAACCATTATTAAAATCTTCAACTGCTTCTTTTGGAATTACTGCTTTAAATGAATTACAGGAGTTATATAATGGTAAGAGTTTGGTAGAAGATGGAAAATTTGCTCTTGAAGTTATGAAATATATAAATAATAAAACAGTAGAATTTAAAAAAGAAGATGGAATTTTATATGCTATTTATGGTACACCAGCAGAGAGTTTATGTGGTACACAAGTAGAACAATTTAGAAAGAAATATGGTATTGTAAAAGGTGTATCTGATCGTGAATATGTTTCTAATAGTTTTCACTGTGCTGTTTGGGAAGATATCAATGGTATTCAAAAACAAGATTTAGAGGGAAGATTTTGGGAACTATTCAAAGGTGGTAGAATCCAGTATGTTCGTTATAACTTAAATTATAATAAGAAAGCAATAGAAACCTATGTTGAACGTGCTATGGAAAAAGGTTTTTACGAAGGTGTAAACTTATCTCTTTCTTACTGTAATGAATGTGGTCATGAAGAATTGGATATGGAGGTTTGTCCAAAATGTGGAAGTAGTGATCTTACTAAGATTGATCGTATGAATGGTTATTTATCATATTCAAGAGTGCATGGTGATACTAGACTTAATCATGCTAAGATGGTGGAAATTTCAGAAAGGAAGAGTATGTAATATGAGATATCATAATATAACAAAAGCTGATATGCTAAATGGTGAAGGTCTACGTGTGGTATTATGGGTAAGTGGTTGTTCACACAAGTGTCCAGGTTGTCATAATACAATTACTTGGGATCCTGATGATGGCGTTGAATTTGATGAGACAACAGTAAAAGAAATTTTTAAAGAATTAAAACAAGACTGGTGTAGTGGTATTACTTTATCTGGTGGAGACCCTTTATTTCCCGGGAACAGAAAAACCATTAGAGAATTAGTTACTAAGATTAGAAGTAACAACAATTATCGTCGTAAGACTATTTGGTGTTACACTGGTTATACTTGGGAACAATTAATGGAACAGAAAAAAACGGATAAAGATTTGGAAGAAATTATTAATTGTTTAGATGTTTTATTAGATGGAGAATTTATGATTAAACTTCATGATGATAGATTACATTATGTTGGAAGTAGTAATCAAAGAATTCTTGATGTAAAAGAAAGTTTAAGAACAGGAACTCCAGTTTTATATATAGATAATAGTAATATTGATAGAAAAAATGAGGAGTTAGGAACATTATTTCAATGTTCTTTAAATGGATAGGAGTATTTATGAAGACAAGAGGATTTGAAGTAGTTAAAGGATATGAAGATAAGGATATACATTTACCAGTAAGAGGAACAAAACATGCCGCAGGTTATGATATTGAAGCAGCTGATGATATTACTATTCCTGTATTTGAGAAAGGTATTAAACCTACTTTAGTCCCAACAGGATTAAAAGCTTATTGTATGGATGATGAATGTATATTATTACTTAATAGAAGTAGTGGACCAAAGAAAGGATTTGTTCTTGCTAATAGTGTAGGACTAGTTGATTCTGACTATTATGGAAATGAAAATAATGATGGTCATATTTACTTTGCTTTCTTTAATTGTAGCGATAAAGAACTTAATGTTAAGAAAGGTGATGTTATTGGTCAAGCTGTATTTGAAAAATATTTAACAGTTGATAATGACGTTGCTGAAGGAATTAGAAATGGAGGATTTGGTTCTACTGATAAGTAGTTCTAAATCTTTTTGCTTTATGAGAAATAAGTTAGTAAAAAATAAAAATATTCTATACTGTTAGTTAGGTGATGAAAGAGCTATTACAAGGGAGGTTGGAGCTTTTAAATTAATATTTGATAATTATCCAAAATATGTTCTTTCTCTTGATAAAACTGATTTCTCTAAAGATGGTATTATACATAAAAATATAATAGATGGTTATTAGAAGAAAGTGTATAAGTATAAAACCAGACATTAAATTTGTCTGGTTTTTATCGCTTCTACAAATGATTTATAAACTTCTTTTTTTAGTTTTTTATCGTTAATAGTTTCAATAAATAAATTAGGATCAACTAGTTCAACTTCCATTACTTTATAACAATTGTTGTCAAAAATAAAATCAATTCGCATAAAGAGAGCTTCTTTATATTCTTTAATTAAAATTATATTATTAGCAGTATCAATAATACTTTTATCTAAATTATTAATACTTATATATTCTTCTTTTTTATATTTAGTAAACACACCTGGGAATCTTTTAATTCCATACTTTATTTTTTTGTCTATAACTATGATGGAAATTTCTCCAGCAGTAACACTAGATATGAATGGTTGAATCATAATATTAGTTAGTTCTTTAACATTATCTAAATCATTAACATTACTAATAATAAAAGTATTATCTCCTGATGCTGAAATAACTGGTTTAATAACAAGTCTTTTTCCGTTATACTTATAACCTTTAATATTATCTAAAAATATTGTATCTATCACGGTAATGTCATTTTCCTTAAGTATTTGGTATTGTTTCATTTTATTTATATTATTAATAATTATATCTCTATTATTTATAGTCTTATTATTATTAATAAACTTTAAAAATCTTTCAACATTATGATGATAGCCCCATACTGATCTAATTATGTTTAAATCATTTCCTTGATAATTATCTTCAAAAGAGATTATTTTTGTGTGATAGCCTTCTTTTAATAAATACTTTTGAAGAATTAAATCCTCTTTTATTTTGTTCTTATATTTATTAGAAGATACAATATTTATTTTTTTTCCTCTAGCAAATAAATATTTTATACTGTTACTTAAATATAATAACTTTATTCTTAATTTATATATCTTTTTTTGTAACTTTCTCATCTTTCAATACCTCAGCTAATTTACTAATTTGATAGAAGTTGTGGATAAGAGCATTTTTACTTATTGAAAAGTTGACTCTTGCTACAAATTCTTCTTCGTTAGACCACATAAAATTTTCTCCCATCAAATATTTTACTTTACCGATATTGTACATGGCCTTTAACAAATCATATTCAGTTGTTATTTTTTTTCCTTTATAATATTTTCCTTTGAAATTAGTAAAATCTACTATTACAAAGAAACCTGATTTAGGAAAAGTTCTAGGACTTATTTTAACGCCATCTATTCCATTTAATAACTTCTTAACTACTAATTCATTACTGGAATATTTCTTAATATCTTTAATAATTTTTCTTTTTTTCTTCTTATCTTTAATGATATCAATACCATTTATTAAAACATTTACTAAATCTAATCTATAAAGGTATTCAGGGATTAATTTGCTAAAATACTTATCATAGTCCTTATACCTTTTATTACTACCATTAAAAGCCCCTCGTACAGCATTTACTTGTATAACACACATAGAATCCATAAAATCAAATACTTGTGTTGCAAAACCCCAAAATATTGGAGTAGGCATTACTATAAAACCAGCTCTTAAAGAAGCAAGACCATAACTTTTTGAAATACCAAATAATGAAATAGTATTATTGAAGTATTTAGGAATTGAAGCGATAGGATAGGCTAGTTTTTCACGGTCATAACATAAATCTCGATAAATTAAATCATCTACTATAAATACCCCATTCTCTAAACAAACGTCACCTAATTCTTTAATTAAGTCAATGTTATCCACACTCATGACATTACCAATTGGATTATGTGGATTAACATTTAAGTAAAGTACTACTTTTGGAGTGTAGTCATACTCTTTATTATTTTTTAACTTTTTATTAATAGATATAATCTTAGTATTTAGTTCTTTAGGATTGATGAAATAATTATTTTCATAACGTAATGGTATTGTTTCAATGTGAATTCCTTGATTTTCTGCTATACCAGCAAATATTCCATAAGTTGGAGTAGGTACTATCATTACATCGCCTGGTCTAGCAATTGTTTTTAATAACATATAAAAGGCTTGTGTCGTAGAACCACAGAATGCAACATTGTGAACATTGATTGCATCACAATAGTTGTTTCTTTTATTTGGAAAACCTTCTCTTACTAAATAGTCAACTAAATCTTGTCTAGCGCGTGATGATCCAACAGTAGAAGGGTAGATGTTTAGATTACTAGAAAGTGAAGTTAGCATTATATTATTAATACAAGGAGAAAATGCTTTATATTTGATAGCATCACCACTACATAAAGTTTCATAATAAGTGTTTTCTACTTCATCGTCACCATATTTATCTAGTTCAAAGTTGACTAAATCATAACCATATAAAACTTTTTCTACGTAAGGATCAAATGACTTGTTAGAGTTATTCTTTATCATTGTAATCTTTTCATTTTTTAGTTCAGGTTTATTTTCTACTAATTCTTTCAATGCTTTTGGATATTTTTCACTATCTTCATTATTATAATTGATTTTACTTAATTTTTTTTTTAGAATTTTTTTCATTAAGGCTTTCGGATTTAGTTTAGTATTACCACGTTTTGATGCTTTATCATCAGAAGATATTATTTTTTTTAATATTCCAGTACGATAACAAACTAGAAGATAAACGCTAAAACAAAATATTGCTGTTCCTGCTAAGATAGGTATTTGAATTAATCTATTACTTAAGTTAGTTGGTACTATATTAACAGTTAAAAGTAAGATAACAAAGAAGATAACCCAAGGAAAAATGAATTCTTTTAAAGTTGTAAATAATTCATTAAAACTAATTTTGTATTTTTTGTTTAAACATACTAGTGAATAAGTAATTGATAAGGTATAACCAATTAAACCACAAACAACAGCACCATCGGCTGCAACAAGCCCTAGTTTATCCCATAGAATAATGAAAGGAGCATCAAATATTAGGTTGAATACTAAACCGATTAAGATACTTATAATGACTTCTTTATATTTACTTAGACTTTGTAATATATTAACTATGACAGTAAATATACCACCAAATAGGGCATAGAATACAAAATAGTTATAAATATCAGTTCCTAAAAAGCTCTTACCATAAAATAGTGTCCAAAGAGGTCCTGAAAATGCAGAAATAAACAATGTTAATGGTACAATGATAAATAAAATTAACTCCAAAGATTTATTGATTTTACTAGTAACATCCTTAATATCTCCTTTAGTAAAACCTTCTACTAAGTTAGGAGTTAGAGACATATTAAGTCCCATAATAAGAGCTAGAATAATACCATTAAATTTTCCACCCCAAACGGTAAAAACACTTGATACTGATTCAGTTATAGTTGCTGAAGCATGAAGAACATCAGACATTACTCGTTGGACAATTATCATATCTGTAACTTCATAGAGATTACTTATTAAACTTATAACTACATAAGGTATAGCGTAGAAAAATAGTTTTTTAATAATTTTCTTAGTATTTTTGTCTTTTTTAACTGTTACTTTTTTTTCTAGTAAATTTGATTTATGTAGTTTAATTTGCAAATATAAAAGTGAAACTAAACCACCAATAGATGCTGCTAAAACAGATATACCAACTGCTTTTGTAAGGCCTATATGAAAAACATTAAGTGCTAGATAACAACCACCAACAATAATAATAACTCTAACTAATTGTTCTATAACTTGAGAAATACTTCCTGGAGTGATTATTTTATGTCCTTGTAAGAAACCTCTAGTAACACTTAGGAAAGGAATGATTAGTATAGCAAAAGAAACAAGTCTTAAAACATAAACTATATCAGAAACAGTATTACCACCAGTTCCTGAAACAGCAATTGTTTTTGCAATTGGTTCTGCTAATGCAAATAGTAAAACGAACATTATGAATGAAAGTAAAAATATTATCGATTTGGATATTTTATATACTTTTGATACTTCTTTTTTGTTACCAAGAGCCAAATATTCACTAGTTAATTTACTAACGGCAAAAGGAAAACCAGCCGAAGACATAGATAAAAATATGGCATAAATATTATAACTATATCCATATAAGGCTCCCCCTTTTTCTCCGATTAGGGCATTAAAGGGAATAACATAAATGACTCCCAATATTTTAACTAATATTATACCAATTGTTGAAATAAGGGCTCCCCCCAAAAAAGAATTTTTCTTCATAATTATCTCCCTAAAAAAATTGTATCAGATTAAAAGAAAAAAGTCATTAATGTTACAATATTTTACAGAATAATTTTTCACAAAAAAGAACTGGCTTATTAACCAGTTCTTTTTATTCGATTGTTTCGTTATCTTTATTATTTTCTCCACCTGAATCAGTTCCGCTTCCACTTCCACTTCCACTTCCATTTCCATTTCCACTATTATTTGCATTTATGGTAACTGTTATATTTCCTGTTTCTTTCTTTTCACCATCATATGTGAATTCATATCTTAATGTATAAGCACCTGGCGTTGATAGGGTAGTAGCTGATAAAGATGCACCACCTGGTCCCGTTATAGATGTTAATTTCCAGTTACTAGTTTTACTTGTTACATTATTGCCATTTTCTGTAACAGTAACATATCTAGTAATATCAGATACATTGTATGAAGTAGTGGAAATTGGTGTATAAGTAACTCTTAGAGTAGAGCTTGTTTTCTTTAATTCGTAAGTAGCAGCATTACTCCTAATACCGTCGTAACTCTTATATGCAGCGATTACTTTATAAGTACCATAAGGATTACTTTGATTAGTTACAGTGAATGATGTGTTACTTGTGAATCCTAATAGGGTATTGTTAAAATATACATTGTAACCAAATGTTCCGTAAGAACTAGTCGAACTTGGTGGTGTAACAGCATTCCAAGAAAGACTAACAGTGTTATTATTACTATTATAAACTGCCTTAAGATTAGTTGGAGCAGCTAAATTTTCTTCAGTTGTCTGTGTACTTGTTGGTTCACTACCTTTTTTGAAGTATTCATAGGTAATAGCTCCAGAATAGCCTGCTCCAGCAATTTTGGCTGGATTACTTCCAGCTACTATTCCCAATTTAACAACACTGCTAGGCATTTTAAATTCTTCTTTATTCTTTTCAAATACTTCTTTTGCAAGAGCAGCAAATAATTTATCTTTTTGGGTACTACATTTTAAGTTGTGGCAGTAAAGACCTTGATTAACTAACTCTTTAGGTGCACTTGTATATCCATACCACATACCAATAACTGTTTTAGTAGTATAACCAATAGTCCAAGAATCACGAATAGCGTCATCACTCATTCCTAGTGTTTTTCTTGTTTTTTCATCAAAGTTTGTAGTACCAGTTTTCATAGCTACTTTATCAAGATTACCAGAACCGATTAAAGTTACATCATCCAGAATACTAGTAATCATATAAGCGGTTGAATCACTCATTGCTTGTCTTCTAACACCTTCGTGTTTTTTCTCTTCTCCAGTATCACGGAATATTACTTTACTAACAGAATATGGTTCATTGTAATATCCACCGTTTGAGAAAGCAGCATAAGCAGCAGCCATTTGTAAAGAGTTAACTCCAGTGAAAGCTCCTAGGGCATGTGCTTCGTGAATTTTTCCATTCTCAATCTCTGGTTCGATACCAAGATTTTGAACAAACTCAATAATTTTTTTGTTATCAACTTGTTGAAAGGCCTTTAAAGCAGGAATATTTCTTGATAATGATAATGCTTTTCGCATTGAGATTGCTCCCATAAAAGTACCATCCCAGTTATTGATTGATTTACCATTAGTATAAGAGTAAGGTTCATCAATAAATAATTTATAGTTTCCATTGTTGTTATAACCATAAGTAGACGCATTATTATATTCAATTAATGGTCCATAATCGAACAGTGGTTTAGCAGTAGAACCTGGCTGTCTTTTTATCTCATCACTAGTAGCAAGGTTTAACTCCTTAGCACCTTTTTTATTACGACCAGCTCCAATAGCAAGTATTTTACCAGTAGCACTATCTAAAACACTAACACCACTTTGAATAGTATCATTAGCCCAAGTATAGCTTTCTCCATTCATAACTTTGTCAACACCATCTTGTTTAGATCTATCTAAGTTTGTATAAACTTTCATAGAAACAGTGTATGGATCAGCTTTATATTTTTCGATACATTCATCAACAACGGTATCAATGTATCCTTGATATTTTGATAAGCCATTTTGTGCAGAAACATTATAATCAACTAAAGATTCAACCGGTATACTAGTAGCCATTTGTCTTTCTTCACTGGTTATATAACCATGGCGTTCCATTAGATATAAAACAGTATTACGTCTTCTAGTAACTGATTTAATATTATCAGTATTTGTTGGTTTATATAAGTTAGGGGCTTTAAACATACCTGCTATAATAGAAGCTTCGGCGAGATTTAAATCACCAATATCTTTGTTGAAGTAGGCAAGAGCAGCTTGTTTAACTCCATAAATATTTCCACCTAAGTTGTGGTTATTTACATAAAACTCAATTATTTGTTCTTTTGTATAGTTTTTCTCTAATTTGAATACGGATAGATAAATATCAGTAAATTTTCTGATTATACCTTTGATACCATGGTCATCTGCTGATGTAAATGAGTTTTTAATAACTTGCATAGAAAGAGTAGAAGCACCACCAGCATCACTGTGCCCAACTAATTGTCCTAAAGATGCCTTTAGAAATCTTGGAGCATCAAAACCGTTATGTTGAAAAAATCTTGAATCTTCTGTAGCTACAATAGCATCTACTAAGACTTCTGGTAGTTCATCATAAGTTACTTTCTCACGCATTTCTGTTCCAAGTCGTTCGAATTCATTACCGTTAATATCGTAAAGAATACTTGGTTCTTTTTCATTTAATTGACTAACATCAAACTTAGGAGCTTTAATAACGACATAAGCTAAAAATGCAATACCAAGAAGCATTACTAAAATACCAAGTGATAATATAATGATAATAATTATATTCAGTATTTTTTTCTGCTTTGGTTTGTTTTTTACTTTATCCAGCAAGTGAGCAAATCCCACAATTACTAAAATACCTACTCCTAAAAAGGCAGTTAGTAACCAGCCAATGATAAAGTAGCTAATAATCATTAAGATTAAAAAAGCTCCTAAGAAAATAAGCATTAAATTACTGTTTTGTTTTTGCTTTGTTTTCTTTTTCATTTTTTACCTCCAAAATATTATCTATAATACTTAGATAATTGATTCTAGGTCTAAAACCCTCTTTAATAATGTGTCCATACTTTACAAAATAATTATGTGGAATAGATTTTCTTTCATTATTAGAAAAATAATTTTTCAAATCACTATTCATTAATATATATGTTTCGTTAAGTGTTGTAAAGCGTACAATTAGAAAACCAATTCCCCCAGCATTTGTAATATTTTCTAAATGTTTAAGTTGGTGAAGATGAATATTAGCAAGCGGAAATGATGTTTTGTTCTTTGTTTCCTTTGCTTCAAAGTCAATATAGTAACCCTTATAAATACCATTATAGTCCGTAGTTGATGGTTCAGCATAGAAAGCTTCTTTTATAACTTTACTGTTTCCTTTAAAATCAACTTTAGTAACTTTTATAGGAGTAGGTTTTTTATAAATATATGCAATATTGTTTTCTATATAATATTGATTGGACTTATTAATGTCATCTTCTAAAGTCATTCCTCGGTTTTTATAATTTATAAGATAATTACTTGTTTTCTTGATTCCAAGAGGATAATCCATTTCATTCACCTAAGATATATTATAGCGCATTTTAAAGCCTTTTTCTATATAAAGATAAATGGTACATTAAAATTATAGTAATTACTTATAAGGTATTTATACCATCTTTAAAAAATAATAAGTGATTTTTTTTAAAAGTTGTGGTAAAATACAGAAACGAAAGGAGAATCATGTATGACAAATATAGATTTTACAAATGAAGAAAGTGTGAATTATATACTTAATTATAGTCAAATGTTAATAAATGAGATGGCAAAAACCAAAACTAAGAAAAAGGATTGCTATAAGACAGAGCAAGCTATAATATTAGCTGCAATGATTTCGTATTATGGTTTTGAAAATTTAGATACAGTATATAAAGCATTTGAAAAAACATACTTTTCAGATGAAATAATACCAATGGATTCTAAAAATAAAAATACTTTGATTGAGGCATATTGTAGTTTTGACATATCAAGTGATTTAAATAATAGATATTATATAGATAGAACTATTAATTTTGGAGTTAAACAACTAAATGAAAGTCAAAAAGTAAAATCATTAACTCATGAAATAAATCACATTGTTAATTCAATAATAGCATCAATTTGTAAAAGAAATGGTTCTTTACTTTTTAGAAGTGGAATGGCACTTCATTCACTTGATGGTATGTATAGTGAATCGGTCTCTTTTGAAGAAGCAGTTGATGAGTCACAAGCAACTGAAATCTTTGATATTATAGGTTTGTTTAAAAATTTCAATATAAAAAATCCATCTATTGCTCAAGAAATTCAAAAAATAAATCCTAATATAGTAAGAGATGATTATAAAATTTTAGTTACCAGTATAAAACCACTATATATGAACCGAGAATTTAATTATATTTTAAAAAATAAGCGATTAACTGGAGATTTAAAAGAAATAAGAGAACATTTTGATGATAAAGTTGGTATTCCAAATGCTTTTCAAGATTTATCAAAAAAAGTAGATGAGTTAAACAAAAATCCAAATCCTTTAACAATGCAAAGAGTAATGGATAAAGCTTATCAATATACAAAAAAGCGAGTTTAAATCCTAAATAAAAAATGATATTCTAGTTTTGATATGAACCCCGTTTCTTGGACAAAGTAGAAACGAGGTTTTTATATGGGAAAA
>OLQO01001405.1_pt1 | contig 15845 bp, 6 predicted proteins | sample 1672281 | NCBI WGS metagenome assembly OLQO01 (sample SAMEA3136667, study PRJEB25190) | human gut metagenome | biome: human gut; feature: human-associated habitat; material: faeces | place: Austria | collected 2013
TTATGAAATTGCTTGTTTTTCTGCACTTTAAGTGTTCATATAAAGGCATTTAAAAGTTTATTGAACTTGCAAATTCAATAATAAAAAAGAAAAACACTAGCAAAATGTAAACTTTTTTCTTATATTTACCACAAAATGGAATCAAAATCAAAGTTACTATTCAAAACAACCTCTTTTCCTGATGTATACTTCAATACCCATGTCTCATTCTCCCACACAAGACGCAATCTCTCTTTATGCTCACCTTTACCCCTTTCTTCATAATTCAGCGTATAAATTCTATTCATTTCCTCTAGTGTGCCCTCGACTCCGTTAATCGTTACACCATAATCCACATTAAGTCCACCATAAAGCCCTAGCACATATTCACCCTCCAGATAGCCGAAATTTATATAGTCATTTCCTCCAGCGCCACTACAAATTATGCTGATACTGTTGTCCTTAAAATCTACTCCATTAATACACCATATTATATCTGGAAAATATAAATCCGCAATTTTTTCTACCTGACCATCCTTGTAAGTAAATACTGCCATACCTTCAAGATCACCAACAATAAGTTCCAAAATACCATCATCATCAAAATCATGAAGACCTAAATAAATCTGAATATCCAAGGGATTATAATAATAACTGCTTCTGGAATTAGTACCATCCGGCTCATATTGCGGTGCAAGATTCTCTGGCAAGTGGTAAAGAATTTCTAGATACGCACTCTGCCAAGTTTGCATTTTTTCATCTGGTTCATTTCCAATACTATTTGCATCCTCAGACTTTCTTACTGCATTAACTTGTATGGACATATCTTCATCTGCTTCATCATTCTCGTTATACCCACAAGCAGACACTAGTATTACCAAGCATATTATCATAACTATACAAATTTTTTTCTTCATAAATTTCAACCTTCCTTGTGTTACAAAATAGTAGTTTTTATAGCCCCTCTTCAAAGACTATATGTTATATTTTCCATGTATTTTTAATCACTCTTACCATTCGGTGTCTTTTAATATTCATCCATTATCTCTTTTCACGGTTCCATCTTCTTACTTACAAAAGATTTTTCAGATATTTTTTCACTGTGTCTGTCTCATCAATTGTTTTGTGTAAATTATTCTGCAGTTTTATATTCTATACTACTTTTCATTGTTCTTAAACTTTATCAAAATTATCATACATCTTAAATAGCTAATCTTCTTTCATATGTAAAGATTACCGATCTATGCTCTCTTTGTATTGATTATAAATTATTTTTCGTCTATACTTTGGAGTGAAGACGATATGGTACTTACACATCCACTTTGTGTGTGCTAAATCGTTGGTCTTATTGGCCATTTTAATCACCTTTCCTTTCTGTAGTAGTGGCTTGGACACCTCTATTATATCTTGGAAAGGTGATTGTGCTATAAGCACCTGCCCACCACCCGCATAGCAGGTGGTTTATTGTTTCGCACATCTCCATTTCTCCGTTTGGAGAAACTCCGATGCACTCAACAGGCTAAAGCCCATAAACAAAACAAGGTGGGTAGGTTTTCTTAAAAATTCCTTCCCACCTTGTTTGTAACCAAATTATGAATTATAGATTCTTAAACAATCAATCTATATCCGATCTTTTAACTAATGTTGAAACCCAACTTTTCACAGTTTCTGCATATGCATCATGATCAGCTCCTCCATATCCGGCATTTGCAATGTATGAAATACAAGTATCAACATCCGGGGTTTTTGTATTTTTTAAATATTTAATCAAATCTGAATAGCGAGAATTGTTTATAAAAAAATTTGCAAAGCCAACCGCATGCTTCTTTCTACCTTCAAATTTCGCCCAACCATTTTTCCCTTTTCCAATGTTTCCAACTGGATTTTCAGAACTGGTATATATCATATTTGACCAATTCTGATTTGAATTCTGTGTGCTGCCAGTTGCCCATCCAGACTCACCACCCCACATTGCCAGAATTAATTTAAGCGGTAAGCCATGACATGTACTGCTTGCAGTATTTCCTACGCTCTTAAATGCATCGACAAATGACTGAACCTTGTCATCTGCATTTGTGTTCGGATTAAGACCAACGTTATAATCTGTTGTTCCATCCGCACATGTTACTTTAGTTAATGCTAATGCTACTTTTGCCATTTTGTATTCCTCCTAATTTTTATTAGATTTGCGCAAATCTAATAATTAAAAAGAACACAAATGGCAATTTGTAAACAAAACTCTCACATTATAAGCCTGTCCTTATTCGCATAAAAAGTGCAATTTCCTTATATAGCCAATCTCCATATGTAGGAATCTTCCATAATGTCCATAATTCAGTATTTTCTAAAGACTGCATCGCTATATACGCATCTTCACCTTCTGCATAAATCAGAATATCTTTATATTCCAAAACGCTTGTCCCTACGTCTTTCTCAACAGGATATCGGACAATTCGCAACCAAATATTATCCGTATAATTTTCATTCCTTTTCTCTTCGTCATTTACAACTGTATTACTTTCTAAAATGTATTCATTATTTTTTTCTGTCGCATTTCCAGAAATTTCCTCAATATTTAATCCATTTCTTGGTGCAAGCCACGCCAAATCTAATATATTTTTTATTATGCCTGAAGAATTAGACATTTCAAATTCTTCAACTGTTTGTTCCCAATTTACAAAAAAAACCTCCGCTGCAGTATTCTCTTGATTTATTTCTTCACTTTGAATAACTAATGTTTTTTCAGAACTTTTTGCAACCTGTTCTTCATTTATAGTGCTATTATTTGCACAAGAACAGGTTAAAAATACTAATACCCCAACAACGCCTATACATAGTTTCTTCATACCTATCTCCTTTACAATAAATTCTCTATCTCTTTCATAACAAATATATGTATACAACAATTCATTCAAGCCATGAACTGTACTATTACTCCACGCTCTATAACATCTTTATTTTTGATAACCGCTATAACACAATATACGCTTATCCAACATAATGCCAATTACATATTATCACTCTAAATAAAAATCTTTTTATTATTGTCAAACTATCGGCATCTTCTGTTAAAAAAACTGTATGCATAATAATCTTTATCTACTAATATGCATTTTGTTTCTATCTGGTAACATTATATTATATATCTAAATCGGGAGTTTGACACTTCTTTTTTTATCATTGTAATATAAATCCTTTGTTTAAGCCGTTTGTGGCTTATTTTTTTGTCAAATTTTATGATTTTTATAGTGCTACTTTGTACGCTTTATGGTATAATAAAGAAAACGGATTTTATTACAGGAGAAAAGCGTTATGTACGTATCTATTACTGGAAATAAAGGCAATCAGGATGTCTACATCAAACAATCCTACCGCAAAGATAACGGTAAAACTTCTTCCCGTATCTACAAAAAACTTGGGAAGTATAATGATCTTCTGGCTCAGTTCTCCGGTGACGAGACTGCCATGATGGACTGGGCAAAAAAAGAAGCGGAAAAAGAAACTCTGCTCTACAACCAGCGTAAGGAAAGAATCACGGTCTCTTTTTCCCCTCTTGCCCGTATTCCACTGGACGAAGAACGTCTCTTCAACGTCGGCTATCTGTTCCTGCAACAGCTATGCACCGAACTGCGCCTCGACAACATCTGCAGAAATATCCGTAACCACCACCGGTTTACTTACGATTTCCATGCCATCCTTACGGATCTGATCTATGCCAGGATTCTTTCCCCTTCCAGCAAGCTCAGCAGTTTCTCTTACTGCCAGTCCTTGCTGGAACCGCCAAAGTATTCCTTGCAGAATCTTTATCGTTCCCTTTCTGTTCTCGCAGAGGAATCCGATTACATTCAGGAGGAGCTTTACCAAAACTCCAACTTTGTCTATCCTCGTAACTCAAAAATCCTTTACTATGACTGTACCAACTATTATTTTGAGATTGAAGCCGAAGATGGCATGAAAAAGTATGGCAAAAGCAAAAAACACAGACCCAATCCCATCGTGACCATGGGACTGTTCATGGATGCAGACGGCATCCCCCTTTCCTTTGAACTGTATCCAGGAAATCAGAACAAACAGCTTACCTTGAAACCGCTAGAGACCAAAGTGATCCGGGATTTTAACTGCAGCGAGTTTATCTTCTGCTCCGATGCCGGGCTTGGCAGTAAGAGCAATCGTTTTTTTAACAGCTTTGGAAACAGGTCTTATGTGATCACGTATTCTTTGAAAAAAATGAGAAAAGAGGAACGTGAACTGGCGCTCCTTCCAACACAGTTCAAGGTTCCTGGATCCCAGAAGTTCATAGACATTTCCACGCTGGATGAGACAGACCCCGAAGTGTACAACACTGTTTATTACAAAGAACACCCCATTGTCACAGGAGATATGGACGAAACCGTCATTATCACATACTCTCCCAAATACAAAGCATACCAGCAGAGGATCCGGGCAGGCCAGATCGAACGTGCCTTAAAGATCATGCAGTCTCCGGGCAAAGCCAGAAAAGGGAAAAATCCAAACGACCCTTCCCGTTTCATTCAGAAAACAGCAGTTACCGATGAGGGCGAGATTGCCCAGCAACAGCTTTATGAATTAGATGAAGAACGCATACAGGAAGAATCCATATATGATGGCTTTTACGCAGTTGTAACGAATCTGGAAGGAGATATCCGTGAAATCATCAACATCAACAAACGCCGCTGGGAGATCGAAGAAAACTTCCGGATCATGAAAACAGAATTCGAAGCAAGACCTGTTTTTGTAAGACGGGAAGACAGCATCAAAGCCCACTTTTTAACCTGTTACATCAGCCTTCTGGTATACCGGCTGCTGGAAAAGAAGCTTTTAGAAGAATTCACCTGCAGCGAAATTTTGAAAACTCTCAGAGAAATGAACATGACCCTGCTGTCTAAAGACAGTGGCTACATCCCGTCCTACAAACGTACGAAACTGACAGATGCCCTGCATACAGCCTTTGGCTTTAGGACGGATTACGAATTCATCTCAAAAGCAGATATGCGCGCAGTCATCAAAGAAACAAAGCAGAAAAAATAGCACAATTTCAAAAATAGTACATATCGATGCAAAAACGGAAACAGCCACATTCCCCATAAATACTGGGATTATGGCTGTTTTTCACTCTACAAAGTGTCAAAGATGGGATTATATCATGTGGTAGGTCGGTTGTCGATAAGTTTTTGACCTTTTTTTCCTATCTCAAAAGTCAGGTAACTTACCCACACTTTATCTTCCAGCTATAATTTTTTCTTCACGCTCTCGCTCCTTCACATATTCCCAGAATGCTTCCAACGATTCCTCGGCACTCATATCCGGTTCTGGTAATGGCTCCAGTTCATCCAGTCTTTTCAATAATCTTATCACTTCCTCTGCGTCAAACTGATCATCCTCAGCCTCCATTGTGTAATAATCAAGTCTGTCTTTCAGCAATCTGATTTCCTTACTCTTACTCATGCTTAAAATCTCCCTTCACTGTATACGTGACAGTTTTCGACAAAATCTTACAAATTTTATGAAATTATTTTTCATCCATTTTTTTGACGCAAATAAGCGGCATATGTCTCTTCATCAAGACATACACCGCTTGTCATGTTTATACTGTTACACCCTTTGCCAGTACACTCCCACATTCCCACTTTTATTCAATTACTATGTCAGATACTTATTCTTCCTCAGAACCACTCTTTTTTCTTACATAGAATACGGCTCCAAAAACAATCAGTATAATACAGATACCTATAATAATGATTATCGTATTATTCCATGCATATTTTGAAGTGCTGTCATCTGTCTTAGGTGCAGGAATGGTTTCATCAGATTTGTTGTCTGCCTGACCGTTATCACTCATAATCTTGGCATCAACAACAATCGTGTAATCTGATGCACGGGTAAATACAAGTTCCACATTTCCATCCGGATCAATCTGCCCGGCGCTGATAAATTCCAGTTCTCCGGTCTGTTCATTGTAGTAGAACAGGTTCGCATACAGTCCTGCATTCTTTGATTCCATGTTGACGGTCAGTGTGGCTGTAAATCCAAACTCTCCGTCATAGGCAAGTGTCAGGTTCATGGAATACCGTTCCCCGGTCACGTTGTTGATGACATCCACAGGAATGGATTTTCCGGCGTCGGCTCCGACTGTCACATCAAAATCAATATCTCCAGCTGCATCAGTAATATCCTTTCCATAAATCTTCCAGGAAAGGCCATTTCCCATATCCAGAACAAGTGTTGTATCTTTGCCCTTGATACTGTCAATTACATCTTTCGGTACTACCGTCGTTCCATTCATGACAACTGTTACTGTATCGCCTGACTTAGCTTCTTCAAGCTGTGGCTTGATAACATCCCAGCCTTCCTTGCCGCTGTCGTCCTTGATGTATGGCTTAATTGAATCTCCTTTTTCCTTACCATTATCCGTATCAGGCTGTGGCTTCTGATTCTGATTACCATTGTCTGTGCCAGACTGCGGTTTCCGGTTTTGGCTGCCATTATCCTTGTTGCTGTCATCGGACTTAATCTTAGCGATCGGCTGTGTGTAACTGTGTCCGCACTTGGAGCAGGTGTAGGTCATGATACCTTCCTCTGTTGTCGTTGCAGCCTTCGTCACTTTTGATACATAGCTGTGTCCTGTTGCCGGAATATTCTCCGTGTAGCTATTTCCACAAGAACAGGTATACGTCCTTACCCCTGCCTCTGTACAGGTTGCTTCCTTCGTAATGCTTCCCGTATAGTTGTGAGTGTGCTTTTCCTCCGGCAGCTTCGCAATGCTCTCTGTGTAGCTGCTGTTGCATCTGGTGCAGGTGTAGGTTCTGATGCCTTCCTCTGTTGTCGTTGGCTGCTTTGTCACGGTTGCTTTATAATCATGTCCCAATGCTGCCAGCTCTTTTCCGGTACTCAGAAGTTTATCACAGTCCGTACAATAGGTATCTCCTGCGTATCCGGTCTGCGTACAGGTTGCTTCCCGCTGATTCCGTATTTCAGTATGTGTGTGATCACATTTGCTTCTTGTAATCGTAATGCTTACACTTTCTGTCTCGTAGTTGCCCTTGTCAGTTCCTGTATAAATTGCATTCGCTGTCACTGCCACACCATCTGCAAGTGCCGTGTCCTTATCAGCCTCCTGCCAGTTCCATCCATCCGGAAGCGTAATATCGCCAACCTTCTTTGTGCTGTGCGCCGGAGCCATTTCAGCTTGCGGCATGTTCGGTGCCTGAGCTGCCTTATTTACAGTGATTGTAAGCTTTGTATCAACAGCATTATAATTATCCTTGTCTGATGGTGTAAATGTTACATCATACTCTGTCTTTTTGCTGTCTGCTGCTGTAGGTGTGCTACTGCTGTTCTTCCATGCAAATGTTCCTGTGATTTCAGTTCCATCTGCTGTCTGATAAGTTGCTTTTCCTCCGGTCAGGGTACTGTCTGAAAGTTTCTGTCCGTAGGTAAGTGCGCCTGCTGTCGGCTTCTCTGCAATTACCGGTGTTGCCTTAGTTACTTTAACAGTTATTGTTCTGGTTACTGTATTGTAGTTGTCAGCGTCATCAGGTGTGAATACTGCCTGATAGCCTTTGTTGTTTACAGTCGGAATGATATTCGTTCCTGTAAAGCTCCATGTTCCGGCAAGTGAATTGCCATCTGCCCCGGTCACACTGCCGCCTGTCATATCTGAATCAGCTAGTGCAACAGCAGGATTGTATACACGCTCTGCTACAGTTGGAACTGTTACTACTGCCGGTGTTGCCTTGGCTACTGTAATAGCCGCTGTTCCGGTAAGGTCCTCGTAATATTTGCTGTCATCAGGCTTGAATACCCAGCCCGCCTGTGTCGTTCCTGCAGTCGGTATGCAATCCGGATCAGCCCATTTGAGTGTTCCTTTTACTTCGGTGTCTGTATCTGCTTCCACAAAGGTAACACTGCTAAAGCTAAGCTTAGAAAGCTTGTCTCCATATGTAAGTGCATTGCTTCCATTTACAGATACCGTATTTCCGCTCTTTAATGTAACAAGCTTCTTATCCGTAATCTTGATTGTCATAGTATATACAGCATCTTCGTAATTTAGCATAGAAGCTGTCACTGTGATTGTAGCTGTAGCTCCAACCTGAGATTCATCTGCCTCTTTCACTTTATAGGTCAGTTTTCCGTCTTGATCTACTGCTACATCACTCAAAAGCTGCTCGTTATACGTATTTGTTAATGCGTATGCTGTAGTTCCCCTATCTGTCGGGAGCTTTCCTGCAATATCCACACCGATTGTCTTGCCGTCTGAACCGGCTGAATATGCATAACTCCTTTCCTCACCAGCTATGGTCGGCTCAGCTGCTTTGTTAATCGTAAATACGACCGGATCACTTGCAAGTCCTGCATAGTTCCCTGTCTCTGCAATATAAGCCTTTACGGCATAGATTCCTGCATTTACAGGTATGGCATCTGTATATGCAGATTCGTCTGAAGGTGCCGTATATGCAGTACCATCTGAAGCTGCTGTTGCATACTTATAAGTTACTGTGCCGAATTTTGCTGTTGCATTTGGTATTGGTGTCTTATCCTTCGCATAAGTATAATCAGAACAGCTAAGTTCTGTAGTAAAACTATTTGCTGCCTGTTTTACTGTCAGAATGCCACTCTTGCCATCTGAACCGCTTCCGGTAAAGGATACTTCATAATTGGCACTATCTGATGAGCCTGTAATTGCATAGGTTCCAACATCTGAATTGCCTTTCGCAGTAGTTGATAAGCTGATGCCAAGTGCTTCTTCGGTATCACCTGCTACCAAAACATTGTCTAAGTAGGCATCACCTGAGGCAAGACTCCATGTAAGTACAGGGTTTGTCTCTCCATAGAATTTTTCTTTATCAGCAATCACTACGGTAATCTGCTTCTTGGAAACTACCGGTGTCACTTCACAAGTTACAGAATCATAAGTATCTGCATCACTTCCTGTAGGTGTAAAGACAAGCGTGTATTTCTCACTTGTACCGACTGTCGGAAGCTTATCTGCATCCTCAGATGCCAGAGTCCATGTACCCTCAATCTTCGTGTCACTGTTTAGTCCTGCTGTCACAACTGCCTTTGTCATATCTGCCTTTTCAAACATGGCAGATACCGTATTACCATAAGTACCGGAAAGAACTGGTGCAGTCTTTACATACGGAGTCGGCTTTGCAGTGGTAAATTCAATAGCAGGCTCCGTTAATGCCGTTATATTGCCTGCCTTGTCAATGGCTGCTATCCAGACTGCAGTTTTCTTACTTGGATACAATGGAAAATAAACGTCCGGCTTTCCAAAATTACCTATTTCAATTTTATTATCACCTTTTGTTCCTGTCGTTTTGAAGATTGAAGGTGTCCAACTCGCAACAAAGTTTTGGTTAGCATTACTATACTTAAGTCCCTCCGTACGAACTTCCCATTGTCCACAATAAAGATTTTCGTCCGGTTTAAAAATCCACCCATTGCGGGGCGCCCATTTTCCATCGTTTTCGACAGCGAACTGTGGGTACTTTGGCTCACCTTTCATATAATTTTCAATATCTCTTTTGCACTCGTCGTAGGTGTATCCAGTAACCCCGTCAAATACTCCTTCGGATACAAAGAACCACATCAGCGTTGCATCCTCGCTTAAATTAACCTTGAGTATCGCCTCTGTATCCTTCAGGGTACCGTCTTCTTTTTTCGGGTCAGTTATTTTTACTACAGGAGCCTGTGCATCCACCACAATACCATCGGTACAGATATAATCACTCTGATTTCCCGCACCATCCACTGCATAGGCATAGACCACGTAATTTCCTTCGCTGCTCAGGCTGCCCGAAATGGTTGCGCCGTCTGATGATGGAAGAATAGTGCCTGTTCCTGCGGCTACTTCCGAAAACTTACCGCCTGCTGCCAGCGCATCCAGTTCATCCTTTGTCTTTACTGATGCCAACGCCGTATCTGAAACCTTCTCAACATAATAGCAATACCTGGAAATGCCGCTGACCTCAGCCACATCGGCTTTCTTATCATTTGCCTGTATCTTAATATCCAGTGTTGCATCATTATAAAGATAGCCAAAGCTGATGGTGTTCAAAAGCGACCGGAACCAGTTTTCCTTAATCTGGATACCATAGCCATCCGCCACGCCATCCTTATCCGCCCAGGTCGGCGCACTCTTATCAATGCAGATGGTTACCACCACCGGCTCGGAAAGACAGCCCTTTGCCGTATCCTTTCCATAGAGCGTTACCGTATTTTTACCCTCCTGCGTGAAGGTATAGCCCGGATTTTCGCCTGCAACCGCCGCCTCAAGACCTTCATAAATCTCCACGCTGCCGTTTAGCCAGGAATCTGAAGCAGCAGCTTTACTGTTTCTGTATAAAATCTGAGCTGCGTCATTTTGGTCATCAATCGCAAAGCTTACAGGCACATCCGCCCTGTACCATTTATCAGTGCCAGAAACTAACGTCTGCGCCAGCGTAAAGGCATACGGAATCTCAAAGCGTATCGCCGCATTTCCCGTATAATTGCCCTTGCCGGTAAGGTTAAGCTTTGCCGGCTTTGCATCTGTAGCAGGTCCGGTCGTGTCTTCCTCTGTTACCGTAAAGTCTGTGTCCTTTACCAGAACATAGCTGCCGCCATCCGCACCTGTAACGCCGCTGTCTGTCAGGATCTTTTTAAGGTCTGCAGCTTCCCAGTCAAGGTCATCAAAAGAATACGGCTTTCCGGTGTAGTAAGCACAGCCACTAAGCGAGGTAGAAGGAATTGATAACTTACTTAAATCTCTCGGCGTAATCTCCGCTGTCAGCGACATCTCAACAGACGGACAACTATTATTTTCCGCCATGACCATAATCGTAAAAGGATAGCTGCCTGCATTGGTAACCGTATAGGTATTTGCGTCCCCATACGCCTTTCCATCTGCTCCTTTGCAAGTTATTTGCAGCGGAAATGTATCCATATACTCACTGTCAAACCCATCCTTTGCAAGCGTCTTACCCGTGCAGGGCGCAATATAGCCGTCCGTTACCGGAATATGTGCATTCGCATCATACTTATCCGCTTTAAGCGTTACGCTTATCGCATCACTGTCAGCCAATGCCGTATGCGCCTTTCCATCATACTCTGTCGCAGCTGCCGTAGCGCCTGTTACCTGCATCTCACCCTGTCTGATTGCAAACTTAAATGCAACCGTACCATAGTAAGCGCCGCATCCGGTAATTATCGCTGTAGGCGCATCAGTTGACTCTTTATTTTCATTACATTTAATGTTGTTTTCATAGACTACCGTATAATCTGCGTTTGTAATGTCTGCATTGGCAGAGTCTGTGGAGTCCTGTGCCAGCTCTTTTCCAGATTTGTATTTTGGTCCGGTAAGCTTTACATCTCCATTTGCAGTTTTCAGTGTAATACCCGTCATTACCTGCGGATAGCCATCGTAAATACGTCCCTCCAGACCCTCAATTATCAGTCTGCTTTTCTTATAGGCTTCCACAAGGTCAGTCCTTTTGCAGTTGCTGCAATAGCCATAGTCATCCTTCGTATGTGCCTTAAGGGTTACCTTAGAAGACGGCATCGTGAAGGAAAGGTCTGTCGTTTTTATCGTTACTGCATTGCCGCCATAAGGCTCATAAGAGCAGACCTCACCCGTGACCTTAATTTTCTGGTCCGTCGTACCTCCATTGCTGTACAGTCCGTAGGTTACACCGTCCCTCTGTGTGACATTCGTGTCATTTTCTCCACCTGTAGGCAGAGCGATACCACCCAGCTCTATCGGGAACCATATCTTAAATGCGCCAGCTCCCTGCGTTATTTTGCTGGAAAAATCAGCAGAGTCATGATTACAGTAGATGCTGACATTCAGATTACCTCCACCTCCTGTAAACGTTTTAGGTATTTCTGCTCCCTTCTCTATAACTATCTCAGCATTGCCAGTAACCTCTATATTCTCTAGCCCGGTTGCCCTCTCGCCCAGCCGCAGTACAGCGGCATCCTGCGCCTGTGTACCTCTCGTATCACCAAGAAAGTCTATGTTTCCAACCACGTTTATATTTTCTATGATAACATCCTGCCCACCTGTTATAAACAGGTCGTTTCCATTACTACTCTTCAAGGTATGTGGCTTATTACCCTCTGAACGCAGTGTTATCTCAGCCGGCAAATATACTTTATTGAGCATCCTGCTTATACTCTTATCCACTTTCGTATCCTTCAGCAGCAGGATTTCCAGCTTTTCCCATAACTTGTATTCTTTATTCTTTCTATGCTCTTCCGATCCTTCCAGATAGAACATGGCTGCATCCCATGTCAGGAAATACATCGTTTTTGTCTCACCGCTATTTTTTTCTATCTGAAACTTTACAACGGCCTGAGATGTATCCTCCGGCGTGTCAGCGCGAAGCACTTCTACACTGCCCTGACTTCTATCCGTTCTGCTTATATCGGTCTTAATACCGGCTGAATAAAAAGCATAGCCTTCTGCCAGCGTATCCGCGATAGCATAACCATGTGCTTCATCAAGCAGAGAGTCGTCATTGTTTTCATCAAAATTGCTCAGAGCAATCTCTCCATACTTACCACCTGAAAGCATTACTTTTGCGCGTTTTATCTGGCTAAACTCTCTGTGGTCTATATGCAGAGCCTTTATCTTTGCAGTATCTCCGGATACGCTAAGGGTGGCACCTCCACATACCAGAACCTCTTCTCCCTCATACGTACCTCCGGTAATTGTACAGGAAATATCAGTATTGTCCATCCCTTCAGTTTTTCCAATATAAATACTGTTGCTGTAATCACCATCTTTTAGCTCTGCAGCCGCACCACCCATAAACCTCAAGACACCCTTATAATTACCATTCTCTACCGTAAGCTTTGCTTTGTTCTGAATAGAAACTGGGGCGTTCAGTGTTCCATTCTGTCCCGTGCCTGCGTCTTTAAAGACTGCCTCCACACCTTCGCCAGTGATATAAAGACCCTTTCCTGTAACGGTACAGCCATTAAGATCCATACAAAAGCTGACCTTTTTTGTACCCCCATCTATTTTCCACTCGCTTTTTGTCTCAAAAATATCTTTCAGGACTTTCAGCGTAATTTCAAGGTCTGCATCCGCATCAGCAGCATTTACTGTAGCTTTAACTGCATCGAATGCTTTCGTAAGTGTTGCATAACGTGTTGTATTCCCACCTACCGTAACTTCCGCAACACCTTCTTCTACCGTAAAGGCAGCCTTCTTGGAGGTCGCCGTATCATTACCGCAGGTCGCTACACAGTAGTATTGATAGGTGCCTGCCGAAAGTCCCGTAGGGATCTTGTAGGTCTCAGTTTTTGCACCCTGCCCCGTTTCTTCTACTTTGGTCGTTGTTGTTCCATTTATTGTTTTATCAGCATACCACTGGTAGGAGATACTGCCACTGCCAGATACCGCTTTTACGGTTAGCGTAGGCGCCTCGGAAGCGGTATAGTTTTCCATCACAATTTCCGCTCCGCTTGAAATCGTTGGATGCGTTGTGAAATAGAGCGGACTTTTAACAGCCGTTACCTTTCTCCCTTCTTCTGTCCACCTGGCTGTTAGGTCTGCATAGGTACCATCATCATACTTTAAGGTATAGCCGACCTTCAGAAGGTCCTGCAGGGTTTTCTTAGGATTATTAACCCAAATCGCATTGCCTGAGGCTTGGGCAGGGGTAAAGGTTCCCTCTGCAATCTGGCTGTTGTCGGGTAATCTAAGACGTCCATTAAAGGTTCCACCCTCAATGTTTACAGCTAACTTTTTATATTCGTTATCCATTATAATACGGTTGCCAGCATTCGCTGTTAAAGTAGCGCCTTTTTTAACTGTAATTTTAATGCTACTATTATCGTAAACACCGATGCAGCGAGAATCCTTGTTATTGTTTTCAATAACTGCGCCGCCGCCAATGATACAGTCGGAGCAGCTGCCCATAAACATAATAGCGCCATATTTAAGCTTAACGTTTCCGGTCACCTTCGTATTGGTAATTGTACAGGCGTTACTGTCACAAATAGTAATGACGCCTTCCTGACTACCATTACTTCCACTAATATTTGCTTCGTCAATGGTACAGGTCGCACCTCCCCACATCGCAACTGTGGAACCGGTTCCAGCATTTTTGATTGTGACATGCTCAATTTTCAGCACGCTATCTACAGTTATCAGTCCATCTCCTTTGAATCTATTTTGCCCATATTGATAGTTGCCTGTAATTGTTCCCTCATTCGAGCCGGACGAGGTAATTGTTATATTTGCTCTTTTAAAATATAAACGCGCATTGTCAGCCAGTTTCAATGTATGGCCATTCAAATCCAGCTCTATCTCTTTTGCCAAACCGGTACCAATGGTAAGCGCACTTGTTATGGAGGCATCATCATTCAACAGTTTAATGGAAACTTTTTCCAGGTTTGCGTTTCCATGCCCGCCAATCCATGTTGCAAGGTCCTGAGCGTTGTATTTTTTCTGTACAGTCCCGTCAGCTTTCATTTCTGTTACTTCAATCGTTCCATCAGCCAGCAGCGCAATCCCATATTCGCCTACGAGCACATAGATGGTCGGAAGCTCCACGTCTTTACCCAATACGAGCTGGTTGCCGTCTCCATCCTCATCCGGCAGTACCGGCGTGTAGGCATAGCAGAAGCCGTTTGACACTTCACTGCTGTCAAATTCTTCTGCGTCGCTCTCTTCCACATTCAGCTCCCACTTGATGTTTTTCAGGCGGATTTTTTCCGTCGTTGTCTCGGTATCAGAGGAAGCTGCTGCGTCAGCGCTGCCTGTCGTCTTTACACTGTCTGCATTATCGGATGTAGATGCTGTGTCGGTTTTCTTTGCATTGTCTGCACCGTCGGATGTGGCTGCTGTGTCAGAGGCATCGTCCTTCTCTGCCGCGTATACTATGAGTTTATGCGGCAGAAGGGCATCCGCCATCTGTCCAATAAGCGCACCAAAAGCAGAGGGTAGGTCGGCACGTGCCTGTGTATCCTCTGTATCAGAGCTGCTAGAGCCATTTGGGTTGTTTGATTTGTCAGAATTTCCAGAATCCTTTGATGTATCCGAATCCTTTGTATCTGCATTTCCATTGTCAGAAGTACCAGACTTATCGGAAGCATCCGCATTGCCGGAATCGCCATCCTTTTCATCTGAGGATTCTGTATCCTTCTTATCATCAGAGGACGCAGTATCTCCATTACTGTCATCCTTCTGCGCATCGTTCTTCTCTGTATCTCCCGTCTCGGAAGCATCTGCATTGCCGGAATCGCCATCCTTTTCATCTGAGGATGCTGTATCTTTCTTATCATCAGAGGACGCAGTATCTCCATTACTGTCATCCTTCTGCGCATCGTCTTTCTCTGTATCTCCCGTCTCGGAAGCATCTTCTTCATCGTCGGCTTCCTTTTCATCCGCCTGCGTGGTCTTTTCTACCGTAACGGTCAGGCTAGTCGGAAACTTGATGTCGCTCTCAAGCGCACCGATGGGCAGGGTCTGCTCCGTGATGTCCTTTGAAAGCTCCTCAAAGGAAACTATAGTCGTTTTACCTGTCTCACTTTCATCGGTCTTTGCAGAAACCGAGAGTGCGGACAGGTCTACAGTATTGGCAACCATCGCAACGGTCAAGCCCATCACAAGTATGCGCTTACGCAGCTCCCTCCACCTGATTTTTTCATGGGTCTGCTGCCAATCCCTCTCTGGCATGGTGTTTTTCTTTTTCATGTAAACTCCTCTCTTTTACCCTTTTCCCTGAAGCAGCCGGGATACTACCTCCCGCAGCTGATATTCCGTCACAGGCTTCACCAAAAAGGTGTCCGCCTGCATCCTGCGGCTTTGGGGTTCAAACTCTGCCTGGTCGCTGATCCACAGGAGAGGGACA
>OLQO01001406.1_pt1 | contig 15829 bp, 13 predicted proteins | sample 1672281 | NCBI WGS metagenome assembly OLQO01 (sample SAMEA3136667, study PRJEB25190) | human gut metagenome | biome: human gut; feature: human-associated habitat; material: faeces | place: Austria | collected 2013
TTCTGTCGCCCACATTGTCCCTGACTGGGCATTGATGGCACAAATCGGGGGGGGGTGGCGAGATGAATAATTTCGACACCTCTATGTGGAAAGAATTCAAAGTAAAAGATGTGTTGGGAAACGCTAAACTTGGAAAATATCATAATCCAGAAACACTTCATAAGGATGCTAATGGATATTTATATATTTGTGCTTCTGCTCAAAACAACGGTGTTAACAAGCAAATGCCGCGAGTTAATGGTGAAAATCTCTCAATTACACCAAGCAAAATCATCTCTTGGGGCAAGCAGTGTCCGATGTTTACATATCATGATGAACCTTGTGTAACTGGTCAGGGAATCTATTATCTTGATATGAGCAAATATGATGAAAAAGTTTCCCTATTCATCTGCGCAGTTCTAAAAAGAGCTATCGGTAATGCATTCGGTTATACGAACTGTCTTATTGGCTCAATTTTGGATGATATTGAAATTAAACTCCCTGCTACTGAAATCAATGAGCCGGACTGGAACTATATGCAGGAGCATATTGCCGAGTTGGAGCAGGAGCGCATTGCCGAGTTGGAGCATTATCTGATTGCTACTGGCTTGAACGACTATGAGTTTACCGAAGAAGATAAACAGATTCTGGCTACCAAGCTGACCGACGGGGGGGCATCACAAAGCTCGGAATCTGGAAATGGTTACTGGAAAGAAGCGTGGCTGTTTAGAATTGGAGATTTGTTTGAAGTTAAAACACCTGCAAGAAAATTTAATGCAAATACCGTCGAAATTACAGATAAAATTGGTCATCCATATGTAGTACGAAGTTCAATAAACAATGGGATTAGAGGATATATCAACGAAGATGAGCGTTACCTAAACGAAGGACACACATTCTCGTTTGGACAAGACACTGCTACTATATTTTGGCAAGAGAAACCATATTTTACTGGTGACAAAATCAAAGTGCTAAAGCCAAAATTTGTTTGCGATTTTGAAATTGCTAATTATATTATAAACGAAATTACTAAAACCTTTTGCAATTTTTCGTGGGGAGCGCAATCGTTCAAACAAAGCACTATTGAAAACAGTAAAATCCTTTTACCTATTACTTGTAATAGAAAACCAGACTGGGATTTCATGCGCAAATACATTCACGCCATCGAAAAAGTAGTTATCGCAGATGTAGTGAAGTATAAAGATGAGATTATTGTGAATATGAAAACGATTGCATAACAATCGTTACTGTAATCAAAGAGTGTACATAAAAGAATTTAAACAGAACTAAACTAAGGAGATTACTATATGAAAATGAAAGAGTATAGAATTTCCGACCTCTTTGAAATAGTAGAGGTACAGAAAATTCAAGGGGAAGCGAATGATTTCCCAACAATGAAAGACGAAACCCACACCATTCCACTGCTTACATCTGCTGGAAACAACCAAGGATTTTCGGGATATGCAGCAAAAAAGGATTGTCCAACAATTCTCCAAAACGTTATTACTATTGCATCAGGTGGTTGTGTAGGTGCAACGTTCTATCAAGCTGAGCCATTTGCCATCCTGCATGGCGCATATGCTATTAGACTAAAAACACATAAAATGACAGAAGCAATCGGTTTGTACCTTACCGCCGCAATTCGAAAAGCCATATATGGTGATGCCCGCCACTGGATGTATATGACTAGATGGGACAACATTAAAGACTGTGTGATTACACTCCCGACCACCAGAAATCGTAAACCGGATTGGCAATACATGCAGGAGTATATTTCCAAATTGAAGCAGGAGCGTATCACTGAATTAGAACAGTTCTTAATTACTACTAAGCTGGGAGAAAACGGAGCAATGATGAAAAGAAACGTATTTATTGCATATTCGCATCAACATCGAGATATGATGCTTGATGTAAAAGATTTTATTAGTGAGGAACTTGGATTTGAGGTAAAAACGCTTGACATTTCTGAAGCCACAGGAAATGTTTGGGACGCTTTTTCTAAAAAAGCAGAAGAATGTTCCAAAGCCGTTGTTCTTATGTCTGATGACGATTTCGTTAGAGATTCTGGCGGAAAAGAATATAAACAGGCAAGACCGAATGTATTTATTGAGCTTGGTTATATGATACATAAATGTGGTCTTAAAAACGTTACAATTATTTGCTCACAAGAATGTGCCATGCCGTCAGATATTGGTGGTCTTATTTATGTCAGTTATAAAGAAGAAAAGTGGACTGAAAAATTAAGAAAACAGCTAAATAGATAGGGAGTAACACCAGATAAACGATATCAATGAGGGAAATATTATGAAATACAGATATTTTATGTGCGGCATGTTCATCGGCACAGATGGGAATAGATACGACATTTGTATTCCTTCTCCATTTGTCCGAAACTCAAAAGGTGAAGCCATGAAGGATGAAAACTTTGCCTACCGCTTTTGGGCTACTGATTCGGCTGAGCCTATGCTGATTGCTTTTGCAAATGAGCACTTCGAGCCTATGAACAACGGCAAAATGCAGTTGAAATGCTGGATAGACAAGAATGTCGTCGGAGCCTATACCTTTGAAGAGTTCAAGAAGAACGGTGGGTATATTCGACAATTGAAACAGAGCAGCAGGAGAAAATATGTAACAGATGAGTCGGATTTCGTCGATACAGATAAGTCGTTTGCTGATGTGTTCCCGAATATGGAGAAGGAAAAGCTCTACTATGTGGATGGGGAAGCATACAAGATTAGCGAGGTAGAAGATAATACTCAATACGAAGAAAACCATCTGCCAAAGCAATCACAGAAGTGAAGCTGCTTACTCTGGAACCGTGACTGCCGTCAACCCCAAGACCATCGTAGTCTTCATCCTTCGTTTACAGAGGTAGCAAACTTGAACAAGCTCTTGTTGAAGCAGACGGCGACCCAAGAAAACTTGAAAAAGCTTTCGGTATGAACAAGGGATACCTTGGGGATAACCCGTATGCTGTACGAGTAGATAACATTAAAAGGGTGATTATATGAATGTTCTTAAAGAGTACAAAGGTTATCAGCTCGTTGAACGTTATGATAAAACCTATATTCGTTTTTGGGGTGGTCGTGAGGAGGATATGCCTTGTGAATTTCCCATTTCAAAAACGGACGCAGAACGGGTTATCAACGAAGCGAGTGTGATTGACGAGCTGTTCTCTATTGCAAAGACTCAAATAGAGTGGACAGCTAATTCTTTTTATGAGATTGGTATTACTGAATACATTCTGCATCACATGAAGCTTTCTCAGACAAGAGCAGAAAAGTCTTATGAAAAAATAGCTCGGTACGCTGATATTCGCAAAGAATTTTATCAGTACATCATGGATGATGATGTGTTTACACCTAATCCAATTAAGATTGAAGGGTTTACAGCTCAGTATTTGGCTACAAACTATCCTCTTTCAGCTTTAGGTGCATATAATTATTTGATTTATTTGCGAGAAATGTCCGGAAAAGCGTTGGCAGATTTGAAAGCAGGATTACCAACAAAATGTTGCCGATGACGGTCTGGAGACAGTCAAGAACAAGAGTCGGCAGGATGTACATGATATTTGGGAAATCGAAGCTTGGAAGATATTATCGTCCAGAAAGTTTGGCCGAAATGAACTGAACAGATATATTAGAACTGACTTCATCATCCGGCTTCCCATGGACAAGACCGGTCAGCCTGATTGGGTGTATATGGTTGTGTTGGCACAATAATGGTTAGTAGCGAAGTAATTAAACATAGCAATACTGATTCAATGATGCGTAGTTTACTTATATATGCAGGTCTATGGGTCGGAATCAGTGAGTTATTTGCTGTTATCAAATGGAGTCTAAACTTATGGAAAAAAGATTGGTCACGAATTGTATTTGTAATGGCGTTCCAAGAACCATTTGCAGTCATCATTGGGAAAATGATATCAAATAAGCAAATAAAAGAAATGAACGATACAGACTTTACTAATTGGGCACTAAAAATACTATTTAATGAAAAAATAAAAAAGGCAGGCTTTTAAATTACTTTTTTCTAAATTCAATTTCGAAAGGCAAATGATGAAAATGAAAATAGTGCTTTCAAAAATAAAAAAAATAAGCATTTCTAAAATTAAAACATTAACAAAAAATAATGATTTACAAAAATATGTAAAATGGATATATATAACAATGTTTATTATTATCATAAGAATATTTTTGAATGCTCATAATAATCTGTTAAAAATAATATACGATTCTATACAAATCACAAACATATTTGCTGTTATTGTTCTTACCCAAAAAACTGCTGACATTGAAGAAAAACAGTTCCAATTGCTAACAAATAAAAAAGCAAATATTATAATAAGACATAACGTTAATCTTATGGAAGAAATGACACTAGAAGGGAAAAGTAAAGCGCCAATCAAAATTGATATTTCAAACTGTGGTAATGATACAGCAACAAATATAGCTATATCAATAAATAGAATAGAAATACCACAGATTTCTTTCTTATTACCCAACGAAATTAAAAGTGTATATATTGGAATGGTAGATATTTCAAATCACAAAATAACGTTAGTTACAGGATATGAATTTCCAATTGAAAAATCGAATGCATTACATATGAATATTCAAGAAATAAAAAATACAAACAATAAATGGATAATTCCAATAATTATAACCACTGACAATAAATAGAAAAGTTGAAGCGCCAAGAAAAATATAATATTGACATTTCTATCAATGTTATTATAATTAAAAATCATAATAAGTAACAAGCCCACCATTGCAATAAAAAATGCAATGGTGGGCTTGTTTTTTTTGATAAACATATATGTATGTTTACAAAAGGAGTTGGCTTATGGGTAAGATTGAAGAAAGTTGTCTTAATAAAGTAAAAAAATATTGTCTACTAAACGAAACATACTATTCAGGTATAACAGAAGAAGAAAAGAAAAGTCTAATAGCTCTGATTAAAACCGCAAAGGATACAGATGGCAAAACAACGACTTTCCCGGATTTTATAGGAGAAAATGGTTGGATAGAACATTTTAAAGTTACAAGCAGTCAAAGCAGCAAAAAAGGTTATGAAAGCAATATAAATCATGCAGAAATGATGCGTTCTATCGAACAACAAATCGATGAAAAAAAACAAGATAAAAACCGCACCGATTACCCTTTTTCAGCTTCATCCACTCGTAAAAATGATAGTCTTGAAAATTATAGAAAGTCTCTAATGACAAGTTGGAAAAAACATTATCAAAGCTATAAAAAGAGACAACAAGAATTGAAAGATTTTAAAACAGGAGTATTCTTAATTGAATCAGACGATATTTTATTGCAAGTCGTCAAATTTAAAGATATGCGTGATAACATAATAGAAGAGTATAATATTCCATTCGAAATAGTATATGACAAAAAAATAATGGATTTTATCCAACAATATAGTTCAGACATTCGATATGTAATTTTTGCAGGAAGTAGAATTGTAAAAATCCTTAAAATAAGTAGTATCCCCGATATAATAAAAAACGTAGATTATCAAAATCTTTGGGTACATTCAACTTTTGGATTGATGGTTACGCATGGCTGTTGCGGAACTACGCAATTTTAAGAAAACATATCGAGCATCCTTAATATGAAAAAATCTATTCAATTTTTCGTAAAGAAAACCATATAGCATAGCGCAAAAATCAGTATATAATGAATATAAAGATAAGTGTACTCAGAAACGCTTATCTCCGCAAAGTCTTGTTCGAGTTCACACATCGGACGAGGCTTATTTTTTATGTTCAGAAAGGAGTGTGGGAGAAACATGGTAATGATTTGTTTCTCTTTCATCGCACACAGGAGGTGTTGACGCGTGAAAGAAAAGATAACAAAACTTAAAGACTGGTATAACAGTCTGAATTCCACAAAGCAAAAGCTGGTCAAGTACGGCATCATCGCTTTTCTGAGCTCGTTCCTTGGCGGATACTTTGCAGAAAGTGCTTATAGAGTATCTACGAACGGGTTACTGGGAGCTGAAAATGCCAGCATCAATTTTCTGCTTTGCCCAATCTACGCACTTATCAGAGCGAACGGTCTGATTTACACCCTCATTATTACGTTAGCCATTTCCGGCTTCCTATTTATAATGGAGTTCAGAAACCAAGACCTTGCGAAGGAAGCGCATGAGGATGACAGAGGTGTTGCGGTCGCCGCGAATCCTCTTTATGGCTCCGCTGACTGGATGCAACCGGAAGAAATCCATAAGCATTTCGAAATCGGCCCTGTCAAAGATGTGGAAGGAATTATTCTCGGCCAGTTGGATAAAGAAGGTAAGGAAGCCATTTGTTTGGCAAACAACTCTCCCGGCAACAGAAACATCATGATTTTCGGTTCTCCCGGTTCCGGTAAGTCCTACGGCTTTGTTCGGTCTGCTGTATTCCAGTCAGTTAAAAATCAAGCCTCAATGGTAATTACTGACCCCAAGGGCGAAATCCACAATGATATGCGCAAGTTCCTTTTGGATAACGGATACGAAGTAAAGCTGTTCGACCTTGTTGACCTGCTGTATTCCGATTCTTGGGATTGCGTATCCGAAATCATTGACCCCAAAACAGGCAATGCAAACGAACTGCGTATTGCCGAATTTGCAGATGCTATCATGAAGAACTCCGGTGAAGGCGATGAGTTCTGGGACGGCGGCGAAGCCAACCTTTTGAAAGCTATCATCTTCTATCAGGCATATCGAAATGAAAGCGCCAAAGTAGAAAAGTTCACCAAGTCTATTATTGAACTCTGTAAAGACCTCTCTATCGACAGCAATGACTGCCAACAGTTCATTACTATCATTCAGGATGAATCTACTATTATGAATGATAAGTATTACTGCGTAAGAGAACTTGCAAAGAGAAAGGTCGAACAAGACCTCGAAAACAGGCAGCGTGACAGCGCTATCGATGCCTCGTTGACCGGCGATGAATATGTATCGGCATGGGTCGAAAAGTACATCGCAGACATCGATGACTGGGTAGACCGCCGCGCACCGCTTCATATCGATGAAATTTATCGTCTGCTTTTGAACAATGACCTTGCAAAATGGGAAGAGTGTTTCAAGGACATTCCTCTGGATAATCCCGCACAGCTTGCATGGTCAATCTTCAAGCAGAACTCTGATAACGCAAGACCTCAGTTCATCACAGGACTTGGTCAGCGCATGCAGCTGTTCCAGATGCGCGATTTGCGCCGTATTCTTCGCAACAAAGATATCGACCTTGCTTCGATTGGCGACCATCCTTCTAAAAAGAAGACGGCCTTGTTCTGCGTTATGTCTGATAAGAGTGCAGCCATGAAGCCTATTACTTCTTTGCTGTTCAACTTCCTGTTCAAGGATATTTCCGACGCAGCAGATACCTATGGCCCCAAGACCCGTAATACAGTAAACATGATTCTGGACGAGTTCGTTAACATCGGTATGATTCCGAACTTTGAAGTTCTGATTTCTACCGTTCGTTCTCGTAAAATCGGTATCTTTATGATTTGCCAGACATACTCACAGCTGCAGGAGACCTACGGTGAAACGAACGCCGAGACCATTATCGGTTGCTGTGATACTTTGTTGTGCCTTGGCGTTAACGATAAAACGACTGCTGATTTCATTTCTTATAAGAGCGGTGTTATGACAGTCGTATCCAAGAGTGTCAAAGATAATCGTCCTACGGTTCTTGGATATCGTCCTATGAATCAGGGATATTCCTTATCTCTTGGCGAAGGCAAGCGTAATGTCATCAACCCCGATGAAGTTATGGCAATGCCTTTTGAGAATGTTTTGCTTTTCAGACAGCACGCAAAAGTGCTGAAAGCCAACAAGTTTGGCTATAACCTGCATCCGATGTTCAAGGAGTTTGCCGTCAAGAACGAAAAAGGCGAACTCGAACTTGAACAGATGCCTATCATCAGCCTTCTGCCCAGCCGCAAGAAATATGCAGCGACAGAAGACAGAGACGCATTCAGTGCCTGTACCAACAAAGTCAAGACGGGTGCCGACTTCTTGAGTGTGGCAGCAAGCAATCAGGAAATTGCTTCTACACAAAGCACGGAGAGATTTCGTCAACAGCAGAAGCGTACCGAGATTCCGCCTGCTGCCGATATGATGAGCAGTACCGTAAAGACTGAAACGAATACAGCAGGGAAGGGGACTGCTGCTCAGTCCAAGAAGAAAAACAAGTTTGGCATCTAATCCCCTTATATAACGCACAAGACCTTATCCGTTTTTGGATAAGGTCTTTTTCTTTTGTTATTACCGTCCCCACACGGTAATGTATATAAATTTCTATTTACAGAAAGGTAAAGTTTATCATGGAAGATACTATGAATCTGAATACTCCCGAAGTGGCCGAGGCTGCTGTCGAGACCCCCGTTGACGAAGAGGCCGCTTTCGCCAATACCGCCGAAGAGGTTGCTGCCAATCCTGATTTCGTTGCCGCCGACACCGCTTCCAATGAAGAAGATGGTGATGCTAAGACTGAGGCTGTTGACGAAGATGCTCCCGAGGAGGACGCAGAAGCTGCTCCTGAGCGTCGTCTTCCCAAACTGGGCCGTTATGTCGATTCCGGCAACGACCTGATTGAAGCACAGATGCCCGATATGGTTCAGGCTTCCGATGAGGACGAAATGCGTCGTGCTATCCGTCAGCATCGCGTTCTGTATGCAAAGGTCGTTGCTATCGAGCCCATGGGCGATGGCATCAAGATTGTTGCAAAACGCAATACCATGCGTGTCGTGTTTGTCCCTGAAGATTTCTTCAAGTACAGCCTGATGAAGGATATGGATGGTCTGAGCAACGAAGAGAAGACCATTCGCTACAAGCGCAAGGCCAACCGCATGCTCGGTGCTGTCATTTCCTTCATCCCCCGCGATGTCGGCTACTTCACCGATGACTTCGGCACTCGCATTCCTTTTGCCGTTGGTTCTCGCGCCGATGCTCTGGCTCAGCTGCAGAATCGCTACTTCTTCCGCGCTACTCCTCAGACTCGTGTCGAGGTCGGCAGCACCACTACCGCCAGCGTTCTGTCCTGTGGTCCCCGCTATGTCATCGTCGAGGCTTTTGGCGTTGAAGTGAGCATGGGTACCGGCGCACTGTCTGCATTCGAGTATATCGAAGATGCCTCCAAGAGCTTCAAGGTCGGCATGGGTATTCCTGTTGCCGTCGAGGCACTGGAAGTGGATGCTCGCGCAAAGACTGTCAACATCCGCGTCAGCCATTCTCTGCTGGAGCGTATGTCTGCCAAGGTTGAAGGCGTCAGCGAATCTATGATTGGCGGCCGTTATCTGGCTACCATCGTCAACGTCACCGACAAATACTACCATGTGGTTCTCGATGGCCTGAAGATTCGCGGCGTTATCCCCAAGACCCAGAATATCTCCAACGAGATGCTGATGATTGGCGACAAGGTTTCTATGCTGGTTCGCTACATCAACAAGGAGCAGGCGCTGGTCATCGGCGGCTGCCATAAGATTTAACCGAAACGCCCACTAACACAATCACTTAGTTTGGTTCCGGAGGATGGTGGGGTCCTTCGGAACCTGTTGCTTATAAAAATTGGATGCCTCCACGTGGCAAGCAACGGGCAACATTACGCCACACCGTAATGGCTAAATCCAAAGAACTTTGAAAGCTCAGATTTCTTCAACATCAACACTTTTATCCTTAGAGATAAAGCGACGGCAAACACAACCGGACTCAGCAATAGCACGGTCCTCCTCATCCAGATGGCTGCAGCTCTCCTCGCGCCAGCTTTCGTCGGCCGTCATAACATCCTCGAAACTAACAGTATTATTCATCATATCATTCATCATCGTAATAAACTCCTCTTTGTTTCTATACTTATATTATACCACAAATCCGTGTAATAGTCAACTGCGGCAGAGAGGAAGAAGGGAGATATATTAAATATGGGGAACCATAACGAACAGGAAGTATTTAGCCCTACGACTAAGTACGGAAGCGTGGTATATAACGGATTCAGCGAGAACGCGACATATCTGATTTCATTTCAAAAGAATTTGTTTTTCATGGGCGTTGTATGCACAGTTGTAATGAACTGTAAGCAGCCAAAAAAAATATTCTCCATGCTTACCAAAAACAACATAGCAAACGACGAATGCAAAAACATCAATGTGAGATTTTTAAGCCAGTCTCAGGTTGGAGTTACATTCCGTGGCATTGTAGAGTATCAGGAAAACAAGGTAAATACAAAAAACGAATGTATCAGATGCGCCGATGTATACCTTAAAGAAGCAAGACGAATCGTTGCAAAATGCGGAGGTATCAACTGATTATGGCACAAAGAAAGGTATATTACATTCCAGATAACTTCGTTGACGATGAAAAGATATTCGGTGGTAAGTTCCGGAAGAGAAATTTTATAGAAGCTGTTATTTTCACGCTTCCTGTGCTTGGGCTTTTTTGGCTCATTAACTGGGCAACGGGAATAGGCTGGGGAACGCTTTTCTATCCTACATTTCTTTTTGGAATCGCCACATTCTTTCTTTTCATTATCGGATATAACGGTGATTCATGGGGCGAAACCTTGCTCCTTGCACAAAAATTCCGTTCCAACAAATTCAACATTTCCACCTATAACCCACGTATCAAAACTGAGTTGACTGCTGATTATCTTGCCAATCCGAATGCAAACTCCAAAGCCGAGGCTATCCGCAATTTCATTAAAAACCTTAATGATGTACTTGCTGGTGCAAGAGGACAGAGTGAGATTGCTGATGATTTGACCAGTGATAAAACCATTCTCTGGTATGTTGAAGATGAAGGTATTATCGAAAAGCCTGAATCTTTAAAGACTGCTGCAGAAATCAAGCAGGAAGAAAAGGATGCCAAGAAAGCGGCTAAACTGGAAAAGAAAAAGCAGAAAGAGTATCTCAGCACATTGGGACCCAAAGAACGCAAGATTGCAAAAGCCAGATTTAAAGCACAGGCTCTTGAAAAAGCAGAGCGTGACCGCAAACGCCGCGAAGAAGAACTTCGCATCTATAATGAGGCTATTGCGAAACGCGAAAAGGAAGAAGCTGAAAAAGCCAAAGAAGAACAGACTTTGTCGCAGCTTGAGAAGGACAAAGAGAATAACAAGAAGCTTTCTGCTCGGCAAGCCGCTGCTCAACGCCGTGCTGAGATAAAGAAGCTTCGCAGAGAAAATACACTAAGAGAAAAAGAAGAAGCAAAGGCCGCAAAGAAAAAAGCCAAAGAGGATGCCTTAGCTAAGAAGCAGGCGGAGAAAGAAGCTAAGAAAAAAACATCTCCAAAGAAAAAACAAGCAACCCAAAATAAAGCTGGGGTTGCTGCCGCTCCTTCTGTACAGCAAAAGGAACAACCTAAAAAGCCGTTACTTATCAATCTCGATAAGGTTTCCAAGAAAGAAAAACAGCAGGCAACCCAGCAGACGGCCGCACCGGCTGTGCAGGAGCAAAAGCCGCAAAAATCGCAAAAGAGTGCGATTGACAACATCTTGAAAAAGGAAGCCAAAAAGAAAGAAGAGCCTATCAAGGAAGAAAAACAGGCAGAGAGCAAGGCGGAAGTTACCAAACCTGAAAAGAGAGAACCTGCTATTGTCCCTGTTGTAAAAGCGAGTTCTGTTCAGGAACAGGCTACTGAAAAGCCTACACATCAACCTGTAAAGGCTCCACAGAAAGAAGAAGTCACCGTTACAGATAGCAAAAAAGCTGATGTTCGCGAGGTCCCTGATTTGTTGGATAGTCATAATGTGTTTTATGGCATTGGCGCAAGCCAAGGGAATGAATTCGTGCTGGATGATGATGAGAAGGGAGGAAACAGTTTATAATGTTTGGGAAAAATAAAAAGGAACAGAACGATGTAGATAAGTACCTTTCCAAAAAGCAGCGTAAAGCTATTGCTCGCGAGGAAAAGGATAGAATCGACCGCCAGAAAGCTCTCGAAGAAGTCAAGTATCGTGAAATCAAGGGTACACAGGAAATGCTCCCTGTTTACGATACCTATCAAGGTGTTATCGTAACCCGCGATGGACATTTCTGCAAGATTATGGAAGTTAAACCTCTCAACTTCATGTATCTCTCTCCGCAAGCGCAGAACAACATTATCAGCCTGTTCAGCCAGATGCTTTCGGCAACGCCTTATAATATGCAGCTCATTTCCTACGCTCGTAAGGCAGATGTGGATTCTATGATTCGTGCTGTCGAAGACCTCAAAAAGAACGAAATGAATCCCGCATGCTTCCAGATGCAACAGGAATACGAAAACCTTCTTCGTTATAGAGCCGCGCAGAACGGCGTTACTCGCCGCTTCTTTGTCGTTCTTGAATTCAAAGCAGACCTGCAGAATGATGGCACAGACATCAATAAGGTCGTTGGCGATTTGAACGCAGCAGCAAGTAGATGCCGTGGATACCTTGAAGACGCAGGCAACCAGTTCATTCCTACCTGTGAGACGGATGAAGGCGTGTGCGACATTCTCTACCAGATGATTTGTCGTAAGGAAAGCGAGACGGTAGCGTATGATGTTCATGCACGCGAAGTTTTCCTGAAATACGAAAAAGCGGTTGTTGAACAGGGGCTTGGCTCTATGCCTATCATCACAGCACCTGAAACCATCGCTCCTAACTGGATGGATTTCTCTCACTACAACTACGCTGTCATTGATGATAAGTTCTACACATTCGCCTATATTTCCGATACCGGTTACGAAAAGAATGTGACTGCCGGATGGTTGAATCAATTCATCAATAGCGGCGAAGGCGTTGATGTCGAGATTTTCTTAGACCGTCACACACGCGATGAAGTTTACAGCAAAATTGGTTTCAACGTCAAACAGAAAAGAGCAAAATCTCTTGATAGCCATGATACGGATTCCGACTTCCACGAAATCCAGAACGCCATCGGTGCTGGTTCTTATCTGCTGGATGGATTGGCTGCTGGCGAAGATTTGTTTTACGCCAGTGTTCTTTTTACTATCACTGCCGATGACTTGACAGAACTTGAACGGCGTTTCCATGAATTTGAAAAGAACGCAAAGGGTTCTGGATACAAGGTCGTCAGATGTGATTTCAGAATGCAGGAAGCCTTTATGTCTTCCTTGCCTACATGTTCTCTCGAAAAACAGCTTTATAAACATTCGAAGAGAAATGTTCTGACCTCTGGTGCTTCGTCTTTTTATCCTTTCGTATCCTTCGAAATGCAGGACCCGAACGGTATTATGATTGGTACCAATACGGCAAACAACTCCTTGGTTATCATTGATGTTATGGATAGAAACATCCATCGTAACTCCAATGGTGCTATCCTTGGCACATCCGGTTCCGGTAAGACATTTACCTCTCACTTATTCGCACTTCGTTTCCGTATGCGTCGAATTCAGACATTCATTCTGGCTCCTGTTAAGGGCGAACGCGACTACGGTAACGGTTGTTATCGAGTTGGTGGACAGTTCGTATCGATGTCTCCCGGTTCTCCCAATCACATCAATATCATGGACATTCACGCACCTGACCTTTCAAACATCGATTCCTTGGGCGACGATGACGCCAGTAATGCGGCGCAGATTTCTTTGCTTGCACAGAAATCTCGTACCATTCTTACATTCATCAAGCTTCAAGCACCTGACCTCACATTGGAAGAAGAACAGCTTGTTGACGGTTGCGTATATGAAACTTATGGGCGTTTCGGTATTACCGAAGATAATATGTCCATCTATAAGTTTGGTACAAGCGAGTACAAGGAAATGCCCATTCTTGAAGATTTGTACAATACCATGAAAAATGTGCCAGAACTTCGCCGCGTCTGCAATATCTTCAAACCGCTTATTAGCGGTTCGCTTTCTTCGTTTAACAACCATACAAACGTTGACCTTAGCAATCTCTACATTGTTTTCGACTTCGATGCGTGCGACGGCAAAAACAAAGTTATGGCTCTTTTTATCGTTCTGGATTTCTGTTGGAGCAAAATCAAAGAAGATTCCAGTAAACAGAAAGCCATCTTCATTGATGAGGCTTGGAACCTTATCAGTAAATCGTCCAACGAAATGTGTGCCGATTTCATCAAGGAAATCTTCAAAACCATTCGTGCTTACAATGGTGCCGCTTTCGTAATGACACAGAACGCTTCCGACTTCTTTACGATGAACGGTGGCGAATATGGCCGAGCAATCATTACGAATGCTGACACAAAGATTATCATGCAGTTGCCGGAAACGGAAATCGAAATCCTGCGCACTGCTGTTCAGCTTACTGACGATGAATGCAATAAAATCCAGCAGCTCCATCGTGGTTCTGGACTCGTGATTGCAGGAAGCAGTAAACTGTTCGCCGACTTCACAGCTTCTGATTTTGAGGCCGAGGTTATCTCTGGCGATATCAAAAAGTCAAAACACTAAAAACAATGACGCAGAATCAAAAAATTCTGCGTTTGCTGCACAGTATGAGCACCTCCACGTTGGTGTGCGGCGGATAACGGGAAATCTCGTTAACAGAGCTCATAAAACCACCTTATTTTGACGTCGACTGAAGACATTTTTAAATCAGCTTAGTCTACGTCAAAATCCGAACAGATTTATGCGTTAACACGCGCATAAAATACAACATTTCTATTTTTGACGCAGACTGAAAAAGAACGTTCACTCAAAAATAGAAAATCACTCAAAAACAAGAATTTGGAGGTTTTTATCATGGCTGCTGCTCATAACACTGTAATTAAAAAATTGCTTCATGATTTCGGGGCTCTTCCGGCTGAACTGGTGGCAAAATATCTCACTATTATGTTTGGTGAGTCCATGACTTTGCCGCTGGCGAATCAGACAATTTATGCGGCTGTACGTGAATTTGTGTGTTATCAGAAAGACGGATACCTGCTTGCCAACAGCTTCGTCAAAATTGACAGCAAAATCGAATCCGGCGCACGCGCTTTCTGTGTTTTCCTCGAATTCATGGAGCATGTCCCCGGATTCACTTATTGCCGCCCGTCTTCTCCGTGGCAGTTGGCATTCGTTGCTGGCGATGTTACTTATTATATCGTTAATATTTCGCGTGGCAGCGAGTATCAGATGGGTACCATCCTGAACAGCTTCGGCGCTGATGAAGATTTGCTCAAAAATTCACGTAGAATCGGCATTCTTGAAAACGGAGCCGATATGTCTCTGGTTCCTTACTGCGGTATTATGCAGTTCTGCACAGTTGACGATAACTATGACATTAAGGTGTACGCACCCGAAGACCGCAATACCATCGAAAAGGCATGGGCAGATGTCCAGCGGAACTAATAAATTCCTGTCGAACCCAGGCGATTCTGGCATCCTGTTTAAGGGGGCGGAATCGCCTTCTTTTTGTATGCGGGATAAATTTGACAGCGCAGCAAAGCATATCAATGAAGCACAAAAATATATCGAAGAACCGCAGAAAAGCACGATAAAGGCGCAAAAAGCAATCCATGAGCTTCTTTTGGCGCAATATGCACTTCGAGATATCATCAGTTCAAGTGATATGCCACGCACAGAAAGAATGCGGTTGGAATCCCAAAGCGTACCGGATTCTTTATGTTCCGTAGCGCAAATAAATAACGGTATATTGCAAATTTCATATCCGTTTCTGCTTGGAACATACAGTAATTCAGACTCGAATGATTCATCAGCCACATTTATTGAGAAAAGTATTGGCGTAATGACACGCAATAAGCTTAATTTATTTCTCTATGACCATCCGAATTTGGCCTTTCCGGATGGTTTCCTGTACCTGATTTTTAAGAGATTTATCCCTCAAAACGGAAACAAATTGCTTGTCTGTGATAGCAATAACATGGAAACAGGGGCTATCACAAACGCAGTTTCACAGGCTATCGGCAGG
>OLQO01001414.1_pt1 | contig 15734 bp, 10 predicted proteins | sample 1672281 | NCBI WGS metagenome assembly OLQO01 (sample SAMEA3136667, study PRJEB25190) | human gut metagenome | biome: human gut; feature: human-associated habitat; material: faeces | place: Austria | collected 2013
GCATCTGCCGCACCTCGCTCGCCGTATCGGCACTTAGAATTATGCGGTATTGCCTAAAGTTTTTCGCCCAGCCTTTTTTCAAAAAAGGCTGGAAAACAACTCCAAAAAGAAAATTACTTCTCCTTCGGTACCAGCACGGTCTTGCCGCCCATGTACGGCTGCAGAACAGCCGGAATGGTCACGGTGCCGTCAGCCTGCAGGTGGTTCTCCAGGAAAGCAATCAGCATGCGCGGCGGGGCAACGCAGGTGTTGTTCAGGGTATGGGCCAGCTGGGTCTTGCCATTCTCATCCTTGTAGCGGATGCGCAGACGGCGTGCCTGGGCATCGCCCAGGTTGGAGCAGCTGCAAACCTCAAAGTACTTCTGCTGACGCGGGCTCCAAGCCTCAATGTCGCAGCTCTTCACCTTAAGGTCAGCCAGGTCGCCGGAGCAGCACTCCAGCTGGCGAACGGGAATCTCCATAGAGCGGAACAGCTCAACAGAGTTGTGCCACAGCTTGTCGTACCAGGTCATGCTGTCCTCCGGCTTGCAGACGACGATCATTTCCTGCTTCTCGAACTGGTGGATGCGGTAAATGCCTCGCTCCTCAATGCCGTGGGCACCCTTCTCCTTGCGGAAGCAGGGGCTGTAGCTGGTCAGGGTCAGGGGCAGCTTGGCGCCGTCCAGGGTCTGGTCAATGAAACGGCCGATCATGGTGTGCTCAGAAGTGCCGATCAGGTACAGGTCCTCACCCTCGATCTTGTACATCATGGCATCCATTTCGGGGAAGGACATAACGCCCTTCACCACATCGCCGTGCATCATGAACGGGGGGATGACATAGGTGAAGCCCTTGTCAATCATAAAATCGCGGGCGTAAGCCAGAACAGCTTCGTGCAGGCGGGCAATGTCGCCCAGCAGATAGTAGAAGCCGTTGCCGGAAACGCGGCCTGCAGCATCCAGGTCAATGCCGTCAAAGCTTTCCATGATGTCAACATGGTACGGGATGGGATAATCCGGCACAACAGGATCGCCAAAGCGCTGTACTTCCACATTGTAGCTGTCGTCCGGGCCGATGGGCACACTGGGGTCGATCATCTGCGGGATGGTGTACATGATGTCGCGGATCTTGTCCTGCAGCTCGGCTTCCTTGGTTTCCAGCTCTTTCAGGCGGTCAGCCTGTGCGGTCACCTGCTTCTTGATCTCCTCGGCTTCGGCGGCCTTGCTGGGGTCCTTTTTAGCTTGGCCCATCAGCATGCCAATCTGCTTGGAAAGCTTGTTGCGGTTGGCGCGCAGGGTGTCACCCTCGCCAATGGCGGCGCGGTACTCGGCATCCAGATTGATGACCTCGTCTACCAGCGGCAGCTTGGCATCCTGAAACTTCTTTTTAATGTTCTCCTTGACCTCATCGGGGTGCTCACGCACAAAACGAATATCCAGCATGATTCAAAATCCTTTCCTCTATTTGTAATTTTGCAAATGCCTGAAATCTAAAGTAATAAAATGAAAGAGTTATGCCTCGTCCTCACCGGACGGAGCGACCGCCTCGGCGGCCTGCTCAGGGTCATACTGCCCCAGCAGCCCGGCGAACTGCTGCAGCTGCGCATCAGAATAAAATGCAATGTGCAGCATGCCCTTGCCGCCCTTGTAGTCCACATGCACTTCGCTGCCGGTGGTCTCTTTCAGGGCACCCTCCACCTCCACGGCAAGCACCGGGCGGGTAAAGGCATCCTCTTCCTTGACGGGCTTCGGCGGCTTGGACATTTTGCGGCACAACGCTTCGGCCTGGCGCACGCTCATGTCCTTGGCAATGATCTGGTCCGCCGCGGCGGACATCTGCTCCGGTGAGCTAAGGCTTAACAGCGCTTTGGCATGGCCCGCGCTGATGTCCCCTGTCCGCACCTGATCCCGCACATACTCCGGCAGGTTCAGCAGGCGCATGGCGTTGGTAATGGCGCTGCGGCTTTTGCCCAGCCGCTTGGCAGCTTCTTCCTGCGTTAAACCATAGCGCTCGATCAGCTTTTTGCAGCCCTCAGCCACTTCAATGGGGTCCAGGTCCTCGCGCTGTAAGTTCTCGATCAGGGCCAGCGCAGCGGCCTGTTCATCGGTAACTTCTTTGATCAAAACCGGAACTTCATCCAGCCCGGCCATGCGCGCGGCACGCCAGCGGCGCTCGCCCGCAATGATCACATAGCCCGGCCCGGTCTTTTTGGCGCGCACCGCAATGGGCTGCAGCAGACCGTTTTCGCCAATGCTCTCTGCCAGAGCCGCCATGGCGTCCTCGTCAAAGTTCTTGCGCGGCTGGTCGGGGTCCGGCTCAATCTCCCGCACAGGCAGGCGGGTCAGATCCGGGCTAGCATCTTCGGTCATGGGCAGGTCTTCAAACAGGCTGTCCAGCCCTTTGCCAAGGCCGCCCAATTTGCGTTTTGCCATTCACACACTTCCCTTTCCCAAACAGGAAAACCAGGGTCATTCCCGCTCGTTATTTTCCAAAAATTCACGCGCCATGGCCATATAGGCTTCGCTGCCCTTGCCGTTCGGCTCGTAAAAATTGATGGGCATACCAAAACTGGGTGCTTCCGAAAGACGCACGGTGCGCGGCACAACGGTTTTGTAAACCTTGTTGCCATAGTACTTTTTGACCTGTGCAACCACCTGCATGGTTAAGTTGAACCGGCCGGAGTACATGGTGAACACCACGCCCTCAATGTCCAGGTAATGGTTGTATTTTTTGCGCACGATCTTTAAGGTATTCATCAGCTCCGAAAGCCCCTCCAGCGCATAATACTCGCACTGAATGGGGATCAGCACCGTATCGCAGGCGCAAAGACCGTTGACGGTCAGCAGATCCAGCGAGGGCGGGCAGTCAATGAACACATAATCGTACAAAGGAATCAGCGGTGCCAGGATGCTGCGCAGGCGGTTTTCGCGCCGGGGCAGCTCCACCAGCTCCACCACAGCACCGGCCAGCTGCGTGTTGGAAGCAATCAGGTCTGCGTTGAACTTGGTGTGAACGATGGCCTGCCGAATGTCATCATCGTTGATCAGGCAGGTGTAAATGTTGGATTGCTGGCCTTTTTTTGCAACGCCGTAACCCGAGGTGGTATTGCCCTGCGGGTCAAGGTCAACCACGAGAACCTTTTTGCCCAGCGCAGCCACGCAGGAAGAAAGGTTGACGCAGGTGGTCGTTTTGCCAACGCCGCCCTTTTGGTTTGCGATTGCAATTACTTTTGCCATTTTACCCTCCATGTATCGTTTGGAACCGCTAAGAACTTATTTATTATAACACAGCAGCCCCTTTTGTGGAAGTCCTAACCCCCAAAAACACAAAAAATCCCCCCGGAATGTTCCACGTGGAACATTCTGGGGGGGATTCTACCGGGAACGATTCATTCTTTGCGCGGTTTATGTGAATGGATGATAAAGGGAAAAATGACCGCCCTGTTTTTGTGGCGTTGCTTAAATAATAAGTGCGCCGTTACTTAAGGAATATGCGTGATAATAGGTAGAATCATCATCATCTTGCCCGCTGATAATAAGATAATTGTCGCTAAAGAAGGTGGTACGGACAGAAAAGTCCGGTATGCTGATTTCATTTTGCTTCTCCCCTGTATCAATATTATAGATACCGACAGAATCACAGAAACCAAGCGCGAGTATAGAATCATTTTGTGAGTTACCATATGGAGAGTCCGGAACAAAGAACGGATCAAGTGCGCTGCCGTCAGCAGGGTTCAGTAATGTGCAATAGGTATTACCGTCGGCACCATTTAGAGTGAGCAAAAGCTTATTATCCAAGGGAATTAGGGAATTAAGAGCATCTAGATAATTTTCAGGAATATTGATTTCGTTTCCGTCCGCAGTAAAGAAAGTTTTAGTTGAATCACAGAGCATCAAATCAGAATAAATGGTGCGGCAGAAGTAGCCAAGACCGGAAGAATCAGAGCCTAAAAATGAAATATCACTATACGATATTTCATTTGCAAGGGTATCTTGCCAGGTGTTGATGGCGGTGCAGTCAAGTGCGTCAGAAGGAAAGACACTCCAAGGCAGGTGGACGCACGTAGCATTAGAAAGTATATATTTTCCACCTAAGATAAAGCAAGAAGAATTATAGAGGTCAAGGCATGAAAAGGTGGTATAGTTGTGTACTAAATAAGGAAGATCGGAATAGGGCATATAATTGCTGGTAAAAGTATCATGCTCAAAAAGGTTATAGTTGATATAGGAGTTACTATCGTAAAAGTCAATTTTGAGGATGTGATTCTCACCAAGATCATCATCAGGACCAAAAGATATTTTCCACATTAAACCGCCGGAGAAAGTCCATACGATGCCATCGTCATCAAAGTCCATGAAATCAGCAAGATTGTGAGAACTATCGGTGCAGTCATACAAAAACTGACCATCCTGGTCCAATACGCACATGGATGCTGATTTCCCGTCAAAACCCGTTTTGGCACGGATGGACAGAATGAGATGGGAATTGATCGGATACAGCCGTTCATACCCCAGAGATTCATCCGGCTGATAAATCACATTGCCGTTTTCATCCAGAATAACCCCGGCAAAACCGGCGGTGGAAAGCTCCATGGTTCGCCCGGTGTAGACGCATTCGCCGGAAACATTTTCGTCTGTTGCAGCAATCAGGTGCCCATCGGCCAAAGGGTATAGTGCGGTGTACCCATCCATTAAAACGGTGTTGCCGCCGCCATCGATAATGCCGCAAATTTTGTTACCGGAAGTATCAAGCCCGTTGATAACGTGCTTTCCATCCTGCCATTCCCTGCTGAAACCGGTTACTTTGCTGAACAACTGGCTGGCGGGCTGCCCGGCTGGTTGTTGGGTGGGTTCTGGCGTGGGTGCTTCGGTCGGTGCCGCTGTGGGGGAAGTAGTTTTGGTTGAGACGGCAGAAGAAGCCGCAGAGGAATCCGCCGCTTTGCCGCAACTGCACAACAGGGATGCACAAATTACGGATGATAAAAGAATCGCAGTTGCTTTTTTCATGGTTACCTCCTTTATAAAAGCTGAACGTCTTGATATCTGGATTATACCCCGTATATGGGGAATAGTCAAGAATCAATTCCATAATATAATAAAAGATAAAAGTGATTGCACCAAGTAAAGGAAAATGTAGCCATGATATCTTACGCACCGCTGTGGCGGACAATGAAGCAGCGTGGTGTTTCAACATATGCCTTAATTTCGCAGTATGGGTTCAGCCGGGGCACATTAGACAGACTGAAACAGACACGAAATGTAACAACAAATACACTGGATGATTTGTGCCGGATATTGGGTTGTGAAATTTGGGATGTAATCGAATATATACCAGATACCAAAAAAGACTGACTGTTCACATCGGAACAGCCAGTCTTTTTCTATTTTAACGCTTCTTGTATGGGAACCTCAAACCTCAGCTAAATCTATTTTGTCGGTAAGATTGATTGTGCATAAAAACAGTTTGTAGGGGACGATGCTTGCATCGTCCCGCATGGCGGGCTTTGTGTAATATTTCATTCTGCTATATGGTATGAGACGGCGGGCGCACAATGTGCGCCCCTACGGGTGGGATGCATGGTAAAATGTTGATTGCCTATTATAAAATGCACTGTAGAGAACGGTCTCGACCGTTCCGAGGCCTTGCGATATATGCCATTACTAAATTAGCCGCAAAGTTTCAATAAATGATGGCTCCCCTAGAGGGGAGATGGACGCGGAGAGGCCTGAGGGGTGGTTCCACAGGTAGTGCCCCAAAATTCATGGTGCAAATCCCCCACCGGCGGCCAGAGGGCTCTGCGCCCGCAGGCGCGTTTCGGAGGCCAACCGGGGCAACGCCACGGCTCTTAGGCCGGAGATGGCCGCCCTACCGCGTAATTGTCCGCAAATGTCGAATGATATATATGCCCGTCCGCGGGACGTCGAGGACGCCGTCCCCTACAAATCAGGGAAAAGTTTGGCACAAAATTTGCAGGCGCGGTAAGCATAGTACCGGCGGGGCCAGGTGACCCCGCCCTACCAGAAAATTGCAAGTTCATCACAAATATTTTATGTGTCCATCCAGCCATCCCCGAAAATCATATATAATCCACGGACAGCCACGAACCTAATCTTATGCCCCCACCCTACCTCCAATTCCTCATTTCTAATTCCTGATTTCGCATTCGCCCAAACTCCTAACTCCTCCCTCCTAACTCCTAACTAACTCATCCTCTTCCCCAAGGCTGCTTCTTTCCCCGCTCGGCATCTCCGGCTCATGGCACGCCGGCAGCGTGTTGGGCACGGGCAGCGGTGCAGGGGTAGCGGTGGGGATGCGTACCGTGTATTCCAAAAATCCATCCGCTTGCTCACAGCTGGTCACGGCGGGAATGCCCCGCTGGGTCATCAGGTCAACCGCGTGCTGTAAGGTGTTTACAAACAACCGCACATCCCCCACCATTGGCACTGTGCTGCGGCAGGGGCCGGGAGTGTCTTTGGGGGCAGCCAGCATGGCGTCCACCAGACGGTCGGCTTCCCGCACACTCAGCTTGTCCCGTGCGATCTTTTCCAGCGCGGCGGTGCGGCGGCTTTCCGGCAGGCGCAGTACAGCGCGGGCGTGGCGCTCGGTCAGACCGGCAGCGGTGCAGAGCTGCTGCTGGGCGGTGGTCAGGGTAAGTAAGCGCAGCTTGTTGGCCAGCGCGGGCTGGCTTAACCCCAGGCGGCGTGCAGCTTCGGCCTGGGTGCAGTTCCAAAGCCGGATCACCTCCCGGATGCCCCTTGCCGCATCAAAGGCATCCAGTTGGGCGCGCTGTAAATTTTCCAGCAGCCCCAGCGCAGCGGTTTCGCTGTCGTCAAAGTCCTGAATGATGGCCGGGATGCGTTCCAGCTTCGCCAGGCGGCAGGCCCGCAGCCGCCGCTCCCCTGCCACAAGCTGGTACTTGTGGTAGCCTGTCTTGCGCACGCTGATGGGCTGCAGCAGCCCGTTCTGTAAAATGCTGACAGCCAGCGCCGCAATCTCGGTTTCATCAAAGGCGGTGCGCGCCTGGAACGGCGATGGCTCGATCTGCTCCACCGGCAGTAAAACAATTTTGCCGGGTTTCTGATTGGCGGCTTTTTTATCCGGTTTGGACATATGGCTTCTCCCTCCCCCGCACAGGCAATAAAAAAGCCTGTGCTTGCCTTTTATCAAAAGCATAGCACAGGCCAAACCGGTTAGAAAGAAAATTCGTTCGCCGCAATTCGAGGTAAAACCCGGAGTTTTGTTAAATTAAAGAGGCTTTTTTGCAATTTTTCCGCCGTTGCGGGGGTAAGCTGTCGGCGTTTGCGAAATCTTTTTGCAAACCACCAGCCGCCGCTCGCTGCCGTCCGGCAGGGTGAACGCGCGGGTATCGCCGTAGGCACCGCCCAGCTTTTTCAGGGCGGCAGCGGAACCGCCCAACTCAGCATCCGCATCAGGGCCTTTCATTGCAATGAACACCCCGCCAACCCGCACAAGCGGCAGGCAGTATTCGCACAGCACCGGCAGGGCGGCTACCGCACGGGCGCTGGTGATATCAAACTGTTCACGCCAGATTTTGCGGGCGGCTTCCTCTGCGCGCTCCTTGGCGAACTCTACCCCCGTCAGGCCAAGTTCCCCGCACAGGTACTTCAAAAAGTCCACCCGCTTGCCGGTGGGCTCCATCAGGGTCAGCTGCAAATCCGGCTTGAAAATTTTTGCCACCACACCGGGGAACCCTGCCCCGGTGCCAACGTCCACCAATTTGCCGGTTACTTCCGGCTGGGCGGCAAACAGCAGGCTGTCCGCAAAGTGGCGGTCCTCAATGCCCTCCGGGCTGGTGATGGCCGTCAGGTTCACCTTCTGGTTGTAATCCACCAGAATTTCCGCATAGCGGTCCAGCAGGTCCAGCTGGGCACCGCTCAGCACAATGTTCCACGTGGAACATTTTTGTGCAAGGCGTTCTTTATCGATCATATAAGCTCCTTTATAAAAATAATAAATAATAATGAATAAAGAACAATGTCGGTGCGCCGCCCGCTGCGGCGCAAATAAAATAGGTTGGCTGCGATGGAGCGACCATGATTTTTTCCGGAACAGCTGACTTAATTAAAATGTGATGCCGTGGGCATCACACAACAATTATTCATTATTCTCTATTCTTTTTTAATTTAAAATGAGTATCCCGCCCCTTATTCTGCCGCAGTCTTCCCTGCTTTCATCAGGGCAATGCTCAGCTGGGCCAGGTCGCTGGGGCTTACACCAGGAATGCGTCCGGCCTGTGCCAGCGTGCGGGGGCGAATCTTCGCCAGCTTTTCGCGGGCTTCCAGCGTCACGGTTTCCAGCGGGGCGTAATCAAAGTCATCGGGGATCACCACATTTTCGTGGCGCTGTACCTCGTGGATAGCGCGCTGCTCACGGGCAATATAACCGGCATAGCGGATCTCGGTTTCAATGCGCAAGGCCATGGCAGCACTCACATCCTGCCCGCGGCCAATCACCTTGGCCAGCAGCTCATAGTGTACGCCGGGCCGCTTGAGCAGCTCCGCCGCCGTGCCGCCGGATTCACCCAGCGTTTCCAGCACTTCCGGCGGGGCAACGGTGCGCAGCTCCGCCAGCGGTACTTTGGTGGTTTCCAGCCGGTGCAGCTCGGCCTTTTTCACTTCCATGTCGTGGGTGAACGCCGCCCAGCGGGTGTCGTCCACAAGGCCGTATTCCCGGCCAATGGGGGTCAGGCGCTCATCGGCGTTGTCCTGCCGCAGGCTCAGGCGGTACTCGCTGCGGCTGGTCATCATGCGGTAGGGGTCCATCACGCCCTTGGTTACTAGGTCGTCCACCAGCGTGCCAAGATAGGAAGTATGCCGTGCCAGCACCAGCTCGCTCTTGCCCAGAGCCTGGCGGGCGGCGTTCAGGCCGGCCAGCAGGCCCTGCGCGGCGGCTTCCTCATAGCCGGAAGTTCCGTTGAACTGCCCTGCCCCGTACATGCCGCCGATCACTTTGCTTTCCAGCGTGGGCAGCATGCTGGTGGGGTCCACACAGTCATACTCGATGGCATAAGCCGGGCGCATGATCTCCAGGTTCTCAAACCCCTTGATGGTGCGGTACATGGCATTCTGCACGGCTTCCGGCAAAGAGGAACTCATCCCCTGCAGGTACATCTCCTCGGTGTCCTCGCCGCAGGGCTCCACAAACACCGGGTGGCGTTCCTTGCCCTTAAAGCGCACAACCTTATCTTCAATCGAAGGGCAGTACCGCGGGCCGACACCCTGAATGTCCCCGCCGTACAGCGGCGAGCGGCTCAGATTGTCCAGGATGACCTTGTGGGTCTCCGGGTTGGTGTAAGCAATGTAGCAGTCCACCTTGTTGTGCATCGGCTTGTGGGTCATAAAGCTGAACGGCTGCAGCAGTTCGTCCGGGTCGCCGGGCTGGCAGTCCAGCTTGCTGAAGTCAATGCTGCGGCGGTGTACGCGGGCCGGGGTGCCGGTCTTGAAGCGGCGCAGCGGCACACCGTGGGCCGTCAGATCCTTGGTCAGCGCGGTGGCCGCATGGGTGCCGTCCGGGCCGCCGTCATAGTGGGCTTCGCCCACAAAAATGCGCCCGCCCAGCGCTGTGCCGGTGGCAATCACCACGCACTTGCAGCTGTAATAGCCGCCCAGCGCCGTTACCACCCCGCACACATGGCCGTTCTGCACATCCAGCCGCACGATCTCTGCCTGGTGAATTTCCAGGTTGGGGGTCAGCTCCAGCGCATGCTTCATCCACATGTGGTAGCGCTTGCGGTCAGTCTGTACGCGCAGGCTGTGTACCGCGGGGCCTTTGCCGCGGTTCAGCATCCGGCTCTGCAAAAAGGTGGCATCCGCCGCAATGCCCATCAGACCGCCCAGCGCATCGATCTCCCGCACCAGATGCCCCTTGGCTGTGCCGCCAATGGACGGGTTGCAGGGCATGTTGCCGATAAAATCCAATGTCAACGTAAAGATCGCCGTCTTGGCGCCAAGCATGGCTGCCGCATGGGCGGCTTCAATTCCGGCGTGTCCGGCACCCACCACGACCACATCATAATTTCCCAAAAAATCCATAATCTCTATGCCTCAAATCAAAACTCTTTGATGGAAGAAATTTTCGTCACTTCATTGTATCACAGCCGCGCCCGGAACACAATAAAAGAGCGCCTGCCCCGCAGAAAATAGCGGGTAAACAGGCGCTCTTGAAACGCAGAAGAACAGGTGGGTTATTTGCCCACACAGAAGGTAGAAAACACTTCGTCAATGGTAGCTTCGGTGGCGTCCTCACCGGTCAGGCGGGCAAGGGCACGCTGCGCATCGCTGATGCACACCCCGGCAGCATCCAGCCCAAAGCCGTCCTCCTGGCTGTTCAGGGCTTCGGCCAGGGCATCGCGGGCTTCCTTGGCGGCGCTCAGCTGGCGGGCGCTGCACAGCGCGGCAGCGTTGGGGTCCAGGTTGGCGGTGCCCAGCAGTTGGGCGACCGCCTGACACAAAGGCTGCAGGCTGGCGGCGTCCCGCGCGGTCAGCGGAATGATGGCCTTGAAGTAAGGCACTAACTGCTGCTGTGCGGCAGTGAATGCTTCCCCCTGCCCGGCCAGATCCTGCTTGTTCAGGATGGCCAGCGCAGGGCGGCCCTGGCAGCGGCGTGCAATTTCCAGGTCTTCCTCATTCAGCGGGGCGGCCAGGTCGAACACGGCCAGCACCAGCCCGGCTTCCTCCAGCTTTTTCCAGCTGCGGCGGATGCCCTCGGCTTCCACAGCATCGCCGTGTTCGCCCACATCCCGCACACCGGCGGTGTCAAACAGGTTCAGCCGGATGCCGGTATCCCCCAGCATCACGGCCTGCTCCAGCACATCGCGGGTGGTGCCCGCAATGGGGGTCACAATGGCGCGGTCAAACCCGGCCAGCAGGTTCAGCAGGGTGCTTTTGCCCACATTGGGGCGGCCCAGCAGCACACAGTCCACCCCGCGGCGCAAAACCGCCCCGGCCCCGTACCCGGCAATCAGCTGGTCCAGCGTGTCCCTCTGCTCGCTCAGTGTGGCGATCAGCTCTGCCTGCGATACCTCCGGCACATCCTCCTCCGGGTAGTCGATCCAGGCGGTCAGGTGGGCAGCCAGCGTTTGCAAAGCGGCCTGGATGCCTGCAATGCGCCGTGCCAGCGCGCCGTCCAAAGCGGACTTTGCCAGCGCTGCACCCTGCCGCCCTTCGGCGGAGATGATCTCCATCACGGCTTCGGCCTGGGTCAGGCTCATGCGGCCGTTTTCCAGTGCGCGGCGGGTAAACTCGCCGGGGCCGGCGGGTGCAGCACCGGCCAGATACAGCGCTTCCAGCAGGCCCTGGGCCATGGCGTTGCCGCCGTGGACTGAAAGCTCGATCACATCCTCACCAGTGTAGCTGTGCGGCGCGCGGAAAAACAGGGCGATGGTCTCATCCATCTCCTCACCCCGCAGATGGTAATGCCCCAGCATGGCGGTGTAGCCTTTGGCTTCCGCAACCCGCTTTGCCGGGTTGCGCGGGGTGAAGATCTCCCCCACCACCGCATACGCTTCCGGTCCGGATACCCGAACGACCGCAATGCCGCCTGCCCCCGGTGGGGTGGCAAGGGCGCAAATAGTAGAACTCATATCAATACCTCGAACTTATCTGTTGTTGGCTTTATGCTGGCCTTGGCTGCGTCAGCAGCGGTAACTCTCCCGCGGGCCAAGGTAGGATTCCGGCAGGGTGGTGCCGTCCGGCCAAAGCACGATCTTTTCCAGAATGATGGCCGGGCTGACCGCATAAAAGCGCAGTGTGTTGACCCCCGCATGGCACAGGATGACGGCCTCGGTCAGCTTTACATTGGCAAAGCCCTCGGCGTACCACTGTTCGCTGCCAAAGAACGGTCGGTTCTCCTCGTGCACGGTGTTTACAACCTGCACCGCTCCGCCATTGACCGAATAACCGATATACTGCTTTGGCTCAAAGGTGACCGGTGTGGTGGCGGACATATGGAACTGTACATGATAGTTTCCGTCTTTTGCCGCAGCAAACGTATATTCCAGATAGGGGCGCTCTTCGCTGTTTTCAAAGTTGGCGGTAGCCGGGAACACTTTCAGCGCGGTGCCCAGGCGGCCATACGGCTTGAGCAGCGCAAAGCCGCCGCCGGGAACATCCCGCTTGGCAGTGTAGTGCTGTGCTTCCATGACAATGCAACCGTTAGCTTCCACAAAAGTTCCTTTGGGGTAACTGACCGGCGTATTGTCCACTTCCACAATGATGTTGGCCGCACCGGTCCCCTCCTGGATATGCTCATTCACCACAGCGAACTGTCCAGCCGCTTTGCCGGTGATCTGGCTGCGGTCAATCGTCAGGGTCACGCGCTGATTTTCGGCCACGGTGCCGCCGGTGCAGCTGAACTGCATCCAGGGGCAGTCGGTCTCAATGTGCCAGCTGATGGGGCACTTGCTGCCGCAGGCAACGTCAAACGCAACCTGGCTGACATCTGGCCGCAAAAAGTCCTGCCATACCTGCGGCTTGCGGCCATTCCACCAAAAGCCGGTGGCGTACTCGGTATCTTCCACGCGGGATACGATCATCCGCGGCCGGTTGGCCGGGGTGATGTACATCCGGATGGGCAGCTTGTTGTCCTCGTCGTTCCAGTACACAAAGCCGATGTGCTCCGATAACCCGAACCCGTAATACTTGCCGCCGTCCACGGTGTGGTATTCGTTCACCAGCGCTTCGTCTGCTTCAATGCAGGCCTGCACTTCATCGGCCAGCCGGTTGGCGGCAACGCGGTTCTGTTTGGCGTACAGATGGTTGCGCCCGGTCAGGATCCACATCTTCATCAAATTGGCCGTGCCGCACGCCGGGAAGTAGATCAGCGAGATAAAAGCGCTCAGGTCCTCCTGCGGGCAGGCGGTTTTCAGCGCATCACATTCGGTAAGGATATGCTCAGAAATTTGCAGCACTTCCTCCGCCTCGCCGTAATGGGTCGGGTGGTAGGTGTTCTCCCCCATCTTCTCGTGCTTTCTGCGGGCCAGCAGGCGGGTGTAGTCGGTGATGATGCCCTCAATGCGGGGCAGGTCCGCCGGTGCAAAAGCCGCGCCAAAGTTGCGGCGCACCCACTGTGCGGTGTACTGGGTGGTAATGGCAGCATCCTGCCCACCCCAGACGTCAATATCATAAGCCAGGTCCAGGAAGTAGGAAAGCCCGAACTCCTGCGTGCCAATATCACCGATGTTCGTTACCCAGATCTCCCGCACACCGTATTCGTAAGCGGCGGTCATCTCCTCCCACACTTTGGGCAGGTAGGTGGCACCCACCCATTCAAATGAGTGGGGCCCGCCGTGCATGTCCATGTGGTAGTACATGCCGTACCCGCCGGGGTGGCTGCGCATTTCCGGGCTTGGCAGCGTGCGGGTGGAGCCGTGGTTGTTGTCGCTCAGCATCAGGGTCACGCCGTCCAGTTCCGGATCACCGATTAGGCCCGGCGTTTCCTTGCTGCCGTAAAAGAACTCTTCGGTTTCTGAGAAGAAAACGATCTGCCGCGGCACCTGCCTGACATCCGGGTTAATAATCTCCCGGATCAGCTGGTTCTGGGTTTTCAGCACATTGCGGATCAGTTGAATGTTCTCTTCCAGCGTGGCGTGCTGCATAATGGCGGTGTCATTTTCGCCGCGCATGCCAAGAGTGATGACGTTCTCAAAATCTTTGTTGCGGGTCAGGCCGTCGCGCCAAAAGCGGGTAATGCCTTCTGGGTTGGCAATGTAATCCCAGGCATCGCCGTAAATGGAACCCCTGCCCCGCACCATGCTGTATTCCTGCCCGCTGCGCATACAGGGTTCGTGGTGGGAGGTGCTCATCACCACACCCAGTTCGTCCGCCAGTACGGCGTTTTCCAGCCCAGGGCCGTCCAGGCTGAAATTGGAATTCCACATGGCAGGCCACAGGTAGTTGCCTTTCATGCGCAGCAGCAGCTCAAATACCGGCGCATAGCAGGCGGCGTTCATGCTGCCAAAATGGGTCTTGGCCCAGTTGCCAAAGGCGGGCCATTCATCGTTGATAAAAAAGCCGCGGTACTTGACGGACGGCACCCTGGATACCATGTTCACCCGATCATCCAATACCACACCCGTATTATATCATAATGCGGCACGATATAATAGAACCGCCCACAAAACGGAAAAGAAAAAAGCCCGTGCACAACGCACGGGCAATCTTTCAACAAGAAAAACAAAACTTGTTTAAAACTTAATTTGATTTTTTGCGGCGGTGCAGAACCATGCCCAGCAGCTTTTCCACCATGGCAAACACCTCGCGGAAGTTCAGCAGGCAGATGGCAAAGGTCAGCACCGTGACCGGCAGCACCCAGTGCTCCAGCTTGAACAGCATGGCAATCTCCACAAAGATCAGCCCCAGGTTCAGCAGCATCCAGGCGGGGTGAAAGTCGATCTCCAGCAGCCCGTGGGTGGAGTAAGCACGCAGCAGGAAAACAATCAGCAGGGAGATGAAACTTGCCATCGTAACGCCCCACGGCCCAAACCAGCGGATGAACAAAAAGTTCAGAACCAGATTAACCACGGCACCTACCAACATGGTGTAGAACGAACTGGTGGACCGCTTGTATACCACATACACGCTGTTCAGGAAGTTGTTCAGGCAGGTGCACATGGAAGCCAGTGTCAGGAACGGCACAAACTGCCAGCCAAGGAAGTAATCCTCGCGGAAAACGTGCATCATGGGCTGGCACAGCCAGATGACGCCCGCCACACAGCAGAACATGACCGCCGCATATACCCGGAACACCTTGCTGAAGAACGCCGAACGCTCGGATTCCTCTGTCACAGCCGAAAGCTGCCATGCCTCATAAAAAATCTGCCCCACAATGGTAATGATCTGCGGCAGATAATACCCGGCTTTCAGCAGGCCCACCCACCAGGTGCTGCTTTTACCGTCAATGCCGTCACACATGCCCTGTACATAGAACAGGTCCGAAGCGTTGATGATCCAAAAGCTGATGGAAGCCGGGATCATGGGGATGCAATAACGCAGCATGTCCTTCCAAAGGGCTTTGTTGAACTTTTTGAAACTGAAATACTGGTGGCAGTGCCCGGCAATAAAAACAAAGATTGCCGAAAGCGCATCCGAACAGGCCATGGCAAGCAGGTAGCCGTTCGCGCCCAGATCCAGCACATCCAGGAACAGATAATAGAACCCAAGCAGCGTGGCGGAAGTCAAAACGCCATCCACCGCAACCAGACGGTTCAGCATGCGGGAACGGATGAACTGGGTGCAGAGCGTGCGCAGGCAGCTCATCAATACACAGGCGTAAATCAGAACCAGATAATCCGCCGCATTGGGGATCAGCCGCACCAGCGGCCAGCAGACCGCCATTAAGGCAAAGCCCAGCAGGATGGTGGCAAGGCCGTTCATGAATACGCTGGATTTATTCACCTTGCGGTCCAGGCCAAACCGGATCACCGCAAAGCTGACGCCCAGGCTGACCACCGGAATCAGCAGGTTGGCCACCGACTGCATCAGGCTGGTCACACCCATCACATCCGGGCTGGCCAGCGCGTAACTCAGGTATGGCTGAATAATCAGGCTGATGATTTTGGAGCCAAAGTTGGAAATGGCAAACAGGATGGTGTTGTTCACCAGTGTGGAGTAGCGTTTGGAATCTGACAAAGTGCAGATCGCCTCCTCGGTATTAAATTTGAATTAAAAAAGAATAAAAAGCGGTTTAGGGCAATACCGCATAATTCTAAGTGCCGATACGGCGAGCGAGGTGCGGCA
>OLQO01001423.1_pt1 | contig 15631 bp, 8 predicted proteins | sample 1672281 | NCBI WGS metagenome assembly OLQO01 (sample SAMEA3136667, study PRJEB25190) | human gut metagenome | biome: human gut; feature: human-associated habitat; material: faeces | place: Austria | collected 2013
GAGCAGTTCAATGAGAGGAGTCCATTTCCCACCGAGGAAGGATTTTAAGGAGCCTTCGCTTACACCGGTTAACGTATGGTCATTTCCATGCTCTTCCATCAGATTGAGCGGAACGCATCCTCGTCTTTCTTTGTAAGCTTCCACAATTTTATCGATGATGAGATCACTTTGTTCTGCGCGGTGTTCAAATTCAAATGGCATCAGTTCTGCATTTGCTTTTTTCGCTACATCATCCAGACAAATCTGTTTGATCTTCAGCTCGTCACAGATTGGCTCGATACCCGGAAGTGTACAGTTGAATTCGGACAAAACTGCATCAATTGCTCCGGTTGCGAGAATTGCTTCGCTTGTGTAGTTATTACCGGCATGTCCGTCGAATACTTCTGTATAATGAGCGCCACGGAGTTGTAGATCCTGTCCCACACAGGTACATCCAACCAACTTGAACCCTTTTGCACCGGCTGCCAAAGCTTTCTTTTTTGCCTCTTCGGAGATGAGTTTTTCCTGCAGATCGACAAAAATCGTATGCTGATGTCCGGTGATCATGATATTGATGTAATCCGGATCAATGACACGAAGTCCGACCGGAGCAAGACGAAGTTCTGGCTGACCAAGAAGTACGTCATTGAGAAGGTTGGTCAGTGTCAGTCCGTATACGCCTGTTGAAATTCCAAGTTTTAGACAGTCAGTGAGCATATCGACAGGGTCAGAGTTTAAGTTTGTGGAACATTTAACCACACCTTTGAAAACTTCTGCTTTTGCACCGCCTGGCATGATACCGAGTTCTTTCCAGCGCTTGATGCGCGGAGCATATGCGATTTTTTCAATCAATTCAGCGGATACATATTCAGGCTTATATAAATCAGCAAGAACGGAGTCGGCGACTTTCTCAGCTTTCACATAGATATCCTCATCTGTGATACCGAATAATTCAGCAAGATGATCCAAAGATTTCAATCCTTTTAATTCACCGCGGATCTGAGCTGTTTTTTTCAAATTCAATGCGGTATTTTCAACAATATGTATATAACATCCGCTGCCGGAAGCGACTGCTCTTAAAAAGTTTCGGGTGACGATCGTGTCTGCGTTGGCGCCGCAGATACCTCTTGGAGCCTCCGGAGTGATACGGCAAGGCCCGTTAGAGCAGAGACGGCAACAGACACCTTGAAGACCAAAGCCACATTTGGTACTCTGACCCTCCACACGGTGATGAGAAGTTTCCACTGGGAGCGAACGGATAAATCCTTCTAAAGGTTTATCGGCGCTTTTGCAAGTTGTACATCCATAACATTGATTCATGATAAAATCCTCCTTTTAAACTTGACTAAAATAGTAAAGATTAGGCCTGAAAAATATGCCTGGCACATTTTTCGAGTATACAAATTATCCGAAAAATAATTCAGATAAAGATTTCTGACGCATCTCCTGCAAAAGCATGGATTGCAGGCGGCAGAATTCCCGATGTACCAGACATGGTTTTTGCTGATTGTTCATAGAACAGTGATAGCCGTCTTTCATACACTCTAAAAGCAGAATGTCAGGGTCTACGGCGGCACAGATGTCATAGAGAGAAATCTCAGATAATGTCCGGTTCAGACAATATCCGCCATTTGTGCCGCGGCAACTTTTTAAAAGACCCTGTTTTTCCAGTTTTCTGGTAATTTTGTATGTCATTGCAGAAGGAAGCTGCTCTGCTGCACAGATATTGGAGACACTGACAAGTTCTCCGTCTGAGAGCGCTCTCATAATTCGGATCGCATAATCACATTCTTTTGTAAACAGCATAAAATACATACCTCCTGAGTCATTTCGCCCAATCCTGTTCGGGTTGTATTTACTATATAATACTGGATAAAAATGGTCAAGTATATAGAGACTACTTGTAAAAAAACGGTAATATAGACAAAAACAGGAGGCATTTGTCTATGTTTTAACAAATAAAATTATACAACATTAACAAAACAAACCATTGTGTGTTACAAGAATCTTCGAAGTGGAATGGTTATCACACGCAGTATGGCATAGAAGATCTTTTTTCCAAAACTCAAATCTTTGGAGTGATAGTTTTCACCGTAATCATATTCACTGTCATTTCCCATTGTTTTGCTGTATGTTTTGTCGCGTTCCATTTCAGCTTGGATGATGGAATTTAACTCCGGGCAGTCCACTGCAAGCATCAGTTCGGTATCCTGATAGGTGCTTCGCATATCCATATTATAAGAGCCGACAATGCTCATGCGGTCATCAATCAAAACAGCTTTTGTGTGACAGGAATGAGCTCCCATAAATTCATAGACGCGGGCGCCGGTTTCCCAGATGTTTTTTTTCTGGTTCAGATAATCTGTGCATCCCCAAGGATTTGCGCCGCTTGCCACATCATTTGTGATGATCTCCACCGGAATGTTCTTTTCGTGAAGTTCTGTCAGATCCTGATACATTTCTTTTCCGCAAATAATATAAGGAGTGTAGATACGCGCCTGTTCGCCTTGCATCATGAGCTGATGAAGAGAATACCACATCCACGGCTCTTTGTTCTCGGACTTGATTGGATTGGAGAGCAAAGATACTTTATTTGTCTGCAGTGTGAGTGCTTCATAGTCCCATGTACTGTAAGCGTCCGGATATTTTTCTTTTAGAGAAGTGTACCGATTTTCTAGTTTTGCTTTACAGCTTTGAATCTTTTTGGTCATTTTTTTGCAGGTATATTCTTTGCTGTCAGAAAGAGCCCAGACAGATTCAAAATAGTCAGTGAGCTGGCGGATGGAGGAAGAGTCGTTTTCTGCCGTCTCATAGACAAATAATTCACGATCAATATTTTTGGACCTGGAGTAGTCGCCGAGAAATAAATTTGTCGTATTTCTTCCGCCGAGCAGATACATTTTCTGGTCGACAATGACGTATTTGTCATGCATCCTTGCCTGTAAGTTCCAAGGTTTTAAAAGATTTATAGGATTGTAAATGCGAACCGAGACGCCACGGTCAGCAGCGTGCAGCAGAGATGCCATCATATCCTGCCCTGATTTGTCCGCATTAAAATCAAAAGTAGAGAGGATGATTTCGTCTTTTGCCTCGTCAAGCATATGTAATCGGTACAATAAGGCATCTGTGTTGTCATTGATATATGCAACCCGTTCCGTACCGGCAGTATCACTGTAAAATGACTGTTTTGCGAACTTTTTCTGATAAGATACAGAGACATTCTTGTGTTGAATATATGGAATGGCAAGCAGCGCAATATAAATTAGCAAAAAGAGAAGTAAAATCTTTCCGATTGGTAAGCTTCTGAGTGAAAATAAGTGTTTCTTTTCCATAATAAAATCCCTCCTGTATGCTAGTATAAATCGAAATATACCTTTTGTGTTGGATTTGAAATATTAAATTTTTAGAAAGCGAGCTAACTTTTATAGGGCAGAGTGGGAACAGTGAGAAAAAATAAATTGACATTTCCCGATGAAGAACTTATAATGTAGGCATATTGGGTGTGTAACTGTACGGCAGGCATTAACCTTACATGAACGTTATTTTGGATGTTTTTGTAGGTTAATGCTTTTTTGTTGCATAAATACATGTAAAACTCCAAAGTATCTTCATAAGAGCCAAACGAGTCAACAAGAAAGGGGAAAAGAAAGGTGAAAGACAAGATTTTTGGTATTTTACAGAGAATCGGAAGATCTTTTATGCTTCCGATTGCAATTCTTCCGGTGGCGGGTCTGCTGCTTGGAATCGGAAGTTCGTTTACAAATGAGACAACAATTGCCACATACGGACTTCAGAAAATATTAGGAGACGGGACAGTGCTCCATGCACTGCTTACGATCATGAATAAGGTCGGAAGTGCGGTGTTTGATAATCTGCCATTGATTTTTGCGGTTGGTGTTGCAATTGGAATGGCAAAAAAAGAAAAAGAGGTTGCGGCATTATCTGCATTAATTGCATATTTTGTTATGAATGTGGCAATCAATGGTATGCTGGTAGTAACAGGGGAAATTACAGCGGATGGGCAGATTGCCAAAGATGTGCTGGAAGGAACAATCGCATCTGTATGTGGAATACAGTCTCTTCAGATGGGTGTATTTGGGGGTATCATTGTCGGACTTGGTGTTGCGGCGCTCCATAACCGTTTCCACAAAATCGCACTTCCGAATGCATTGTCATTTTTTGGAGGTTCCAGATTTGTTCCGATTATCTCTACAATTGTATATATGTTTGTTGGAATTGGTATGTATTTTGTGTGGCCGCCGGTTCAGAATGGCATCTATGCGCTTGGAGGGCTGGTTACAGGAAGCGGATATGCGGGAACTTTGATTTTTGGTATTATTAAGCGTGCCTTGATTCCGTTTGGACTGCATCATGTGTTTTATATGCCGTTTTGGCAGACAGGTGTCGGCGGAAGTATGGAAGTGGCTGGACAGGTTGTGCAGGGAGGTCAGAATATCTTCTTTGCCCAATTGGCGGATTCGGCGAATATCGCACACTTCAGTGCAGATGCAACCAGATATTTCTCAGGTGAATTTATATTTATGATCTTTGGACTTCCGGGCGCTGCGCTTGCGATGTACCGCTGTGCAAAACCGGAAAAAAGAAAAGCAGCAGGCGGATTACTGCTCTCAGCAGCATTGGCATGTATGCTGACGGGTATCACAGAGCCGTTGGAATTTTCATTTTTATTCGTGGCGCCGGCGTTGTTCGTTGTTCAGGTCATCCTGGCAGGTTCTGCGTATATGGTGGCGCATATGCTGAATATCGCGGTAGGACTTACATTTTCAGGAGGATTCCTTGATTTCTTCCTGTTTGGAATTTTACAGGGAAATGAAAAGACAAGCTGGATGAGAGTCATTCCGGTTGGAATTATTTACTTTATTTTATACTATGCGATTTTCACGTTTATGATCAAGAAGTTCAACTTTAAGACACCGGGACGTGAAGATGACGATGCAGAGACAAAACTGTACACAAAAGCAGATGTAAATGCAAGAAAAGAAGGGAATCAGACGACATCAAATGAGGCACATATGGATCCGGTGAGTGCACTTATCACAAAGGGACTTGGTGGAAAGGCTAATATCAGTGATGTGGATTGCTGTGCGACAAGACTTCGTATTACAGTCGAAGATGCAGGAAAAGTAAATGAGGATATTTTAAAACAGAGTGGTTCCAGAGGAATCGTAAAAAAAGGTCAGGGAGTGCAGATCATTTATGGACCACAGGTGACTGTGATCAAGGCGAATCTGGAAGATTATCTGGAAACAGCGGATGATAGCTTGGAAGAGACAGAAGAGGTGATTGAGAGACCTTCTTCCGAGGAGAACGCTGTGACAGAGAAAACAGTCAAAGACGAAGGAAAAGTGACAGAGACAATCATCATATCAAGTCCGATTACCGGGAAAGCGGTGGAAGTAGCAGAGATACCGGACGAAGGATTTGCAGGAAAGATGATGGGAGACGGTGCAGGTGTGACCCCGACAGAGGCAGAAATCGTGGCGCCGGAAGATGGTGTGGTTGCATTTGTATTTGAAACAAAACATGCGCTTGGATTCCAGACGGACTCAGGTCTTGAGATGCTTTTGCATATCGGAATCGATACGGTTGCACTGAATGGACAGGGATTTGAAGTGTTTGTTGAAAATGGTCAGAGTGTGAAAAAAGGAGATCTGTTGATGAAAATAGATGTCTCATATCTGACAGAGCATGCACCGTCTCTTTGCTCGCCGGTTCTTTGCACAGATCTGAAAGAAAACCAGAAAGTGAGACTGCTTGCCGAGGGTGAGGTGAAAGCAGGAGAGCCATTGTTTGCAGTGGATTGTTACGAAAAATAGTGAACAGTAACGGAAATAAAAAGTTTCAAGCGGACCGGAAAGGTCCGCTTCAGACTGTAGACAAAGTCCCGGACAGAAGTCCGGGTTTTTCTTTTATCAAGTTTTCCACATTTCTAACTTTTTTCCATAGATTTACCAAGAAAAATGGTTCGGTTATCAACTTTATTTTCCAAGGTTTTTCAAGCACTTCATGATATAATTAGGGTATCAGGAGGTAGTGCTTATGATGACGAAAAATGCAGATAAAAAAAGAGAACAAATACAGATGTTTTGTATGGATGATATGGTTCCTCAAAACCATATGCTTCGCTTGATAGACAAAGCGATTAACTGGAACTTCATTTATGAACTTGTTGAAGAAAAATATTCTCCTGATAACGGACGTCCAAGTATGGATCCAGTTATGCTGATTAAAATTCCTTTTATTCAGTACCTTTATGGCATAAAAAGTATGCGGCAAACAATCAAAGAAATTGAAGTAAATGTTGCATATCGATGGTTTCTTGGATTGGATATGTTGGATCCCGTACCACATTTTTCTACGTTTGGAAAGAACTATACACGTCGTTTTAAAGATACAGATCTTTTTGAACAGATTTTTTCAAAGATTTTAGAAGAATGCATGAAATTCAAATTGGTGGATACAGAACATATTTTTGTGGATTCTACACATGTGAAAGCATGTGCAAATAGTAAAAAGATGAGAAAACGGGTGGCACATGAACAGGCATTATGGTACGAGCAGGAATTAAAAGAAGAAATTCAGAAAGACCGGGCGGCACATGGGAAGAAACCTTTGAAAGATAATGATAAAAATGATTCTCCACCACCAACTGCAAGCGGAGGAGAAAGTTTTGCAGATGAAACAGAATCTCAGATTCCGGAAGGAGCAAAAACACAAAAGTGCAGCACCAGCGATCCGGAAAGTGGCTGGTTTCGTAAAGGAGAACATAAACATGTTTTTGCATATGCAGTAGAAACAGCTTGTGATAAACATGGTTGGATTTTAGGATATACTGTTCATCCCGGAAACGAACATGATAGCCGTACATTTCCGCTATTGTATGAGAAAATAAAAGATTTCAAACCGGATATGATGATAATGGATGCCGGCTATAAAACGCCTGCCATCGCCCATCTTCTCTTGGAGGATGGAATCCAACCTCTTTTTCCGTACAAACGACCAATGACGAAAGAAGGTTTTTTCAAAAAATATGAGTATGCCTACGATGAGTATTATGATTGTTACGTCTGTCCTGGAAACCAGGTTTTAAAATACAGTACAACAAATCGAGATGGATATCGTGAATATAAGAGTTGCGGATTGTTCTGTAGTAGTTGCCCATACTTGCATCAATGCACAGAAAGTAAAGATCATGTAAAAGTCATTACCAGACATGTATGGGAAGAATACATGGAGAAAGCAGAAGATATTCGCCATACAATAGGTAACAAAGAAATATATCAACAACGAAAGGAAACGATTGAGCGACTTTTCGGAACAGCAAAAGAACAACATGGTTTCCGTTACACTCAATACATAGGAAAAGCACGGATGGAAATGAAAGCCGGGCTTACGTTTGCGTGTATGAATTTGAAAAAGCTGGCAAAAATTTTAGAAATCAGGGAATCTAAAATGAAAGAATCTCGGAGTTTTTTAAGATTTTTATTAAAGCAGAGGCTATTTACAGAAAAGTGGGGCTGTCGCACTAAGTGATATTTTTATATGGAATTATAATGTTGTAGGGGAAAATGCATTGACAAACCTGAAAAAAGGACAATATAATTAAAATTACATAGTTTGAACCAACTAACCAAAACGTAATCGGAAAACGAGAAACAGAGGAAAAAGCAATGGAAACAAAGAAAGTGGCAAAAGAATACCTGAAAAAAGATATTCTGCGGACGATTTTCCAGATGCGGAAACGGCAGGAGGATGATAAGCAGATCAAAAAAATCATCGTATTAGACTATGACCTGACCGAGTATCACTGGAAAACGAATATTAAGAAACTGCAAGAGGAAGGCTTTCTGGAAACGGACAGTGATGCGAAGATTCCGGCACTGACAGAAAGCGGAACGGAGTATGCGAGACAACTGCAACGGGCAGCCGAAGGCTGGAATCAGTTCTTGCAAATGAGTGGAGTCAATGAAAAGACAGCAGACAGGGATGGCAGACTCATGGCGTGTGAGGTATCCGATCCGGACAAAATCGAAAATTTATGGAAATTTATCAATGACGGTGGAAGAAGTTCCATTCCGAAAAGTGTAGACTGCCACACGCTGTGGAAGAAGTTGAAACCGGGAAAGTATCAGATGTGGTATTCCTTTTACACCACAGAAATTGGAAAAGAGAGAAAAGCAGCTATCGAAGATATGCGGTTTGAAAGGGATGGCTGGCTGCACATAGAGCCTTGGGAGATTTGGTTGGAACTAACGGAGCATCCGGAAAATGAGGATGACAGGACAATCTGGTATCAGAACATGTATGGAATCTGGAAGAAGGCAGAAGTAAATGATCACAGCATCAAAATACCTGCCGCAGCATTTCACATAGAGTACGAACAGCAGTGGTTGGGTGAAATACATTTCACCTGTAATCTGGGGTTTGCCGCAGAGAAAAAGAAAGGCTCCAAGAAAAAAACGATATGCTTACTGGATGGAAGGCTTTTGCAGAAAATACCGGATATCGTGTAGCGGATGAATATTAAAAAAGACAGGTAGGAAAGGTAACATGGAAAGAAAGATTGAAAACAGAAATATTGATGTGACAAAAGCCAGAGGCGAACTGGAAGAAGATCTTCTGGAATATGTCTACCGGATGTGGAGGCAAGGCAGACAGATCACATCGAAAGAGTATGCCAGAGAAGTGAATATAACCGGATATGAAGCGGCAGGCCTGGTGCGGAGTCTGGTGAAAAAAGGATTTTTGTGCGAGCCGGAAAACGGACATCTGGAACTGAGCGATAAGGGAAAACTGGAAGGTATGGAGTGCCTTGCACGCCATGAGAAACTGACACAGTTCTTCCAGATGGTAAGTGGAATGGATCAGCAGAGGGCGCAGGAAGATGCCTGTAGAGTGGAACATTATATCAGTCCGGAAGGGTTAAAAGGAATTGAAAACTTTCTGCAGTACGGTGACGTATACGACAGAGTTTATGACGATATGGACTTGTATACCTTTTATGAGGATGGTGAGTTCCCGATGGCATTCGGACTGTATGAACCGGAACGACGCAATCCAAGATTCCTTGCACCAGAGTACGGGAAACTGGAACATTCTGTTATATTAAGAGTGAAAAAGTCCCAGAACTGCTTCCTGCTCAGGACAAAAAAGGACGAATCCATCGGCTATGTATGGTACAGAAGAGATGATGAATGGATACAGGCGAAAGAAGAAAAAGGTGTTTATCAGTTACCGACAGACATCTGTACTTATACTGCCAATACAGGAATCCCGATTACAGAAGCAGTGGCAATCATTGCGATTACACGCTTTGATCAGAAGCCATTGCCAATCGATTATCGGGAATTGAATATTCATGTATGGTGACGAAGAGAGGAACAAGAAAATGGAAAAAGGTGAACATCTAAAGAGACAGAACAGACCTACAATGCTGCAACTGCAATATTTACAACGCCTGTCAAAAGTAGAAAAGAAACGTGGAGCTCAGGGAAGTATTGCAGAATATTATGGCGTGAACCGTTCAACGGTGAACCGCTATTTTAAGAGCTGCATAGAAAGAGGAATTCTGACAGAATCACTGGAATTTACTCCTGTGGGAGAAGAATGGCTGGAAAGATATACCAAGCTGTATGAGAATCTTGAAAAATATCTGGAAGAAATCGGTGCAAAACCGGAAGAAATCGAGGAATCACTGGATGTTATGGTGGAGAATATCGACATCCACATGCTGGAACTGATGATCAATGCCTATGCAGAGAAAAAATCAGTATATAAGAAAAAAGAGAATGAACTGGATCAGGAGATACAGCACAATCTGCAGAAATGTGAAAGGCATCCGGTAGTGTTCCGGCTTTACCGGATGAATAAAAAGCAGGGGCAGGGAAGAGACTCTATGGCGATGAGAGGATTTGAAGAAATAGCCGAAATCGTTCAGGAGAATGGAGAAAGCTATCTGGAATTAAAGTTGAAAGAGATGGCTGCACACTCCAGAGTGAGTGGTGAAATGATGGCTGGAAAACTGAAAACATTGAAGTATGAGCATAATGAAGTTCTTGAAGAAGCAAGAATAGAGAATAATATAGTGAAAATCCCGATGGAAGCGTGCAGAATCCACCGATGGACGGGGATTGGCACGATGGGAATTGTACCAGTTACCGTTACCTGCAGTGTAGGACCAATGCACATGCCGGAAAGCACTGCACTGTTATATTTCTGGGTATAAATAAGAAGTGAGAAAAATTCTTATTTACGCATATCATGTAACAAAATAAGAAAAAATTTCAATAAAGTGCCGTTGTTGATAAAACACTATCAATAACGGCACTTTTACGTCTATTGTTGTCTGAATAGCAACAAAATCAAAGAAAATAACGGCTTATTTGTTGCAATTCAGGCAACAAACTTGTAAAAAATGGTGTTGACATTGGATGGCAAATTATGGTATCTTTCAGACAAGGAGTTAGATACGAGTAACCGGAAATATTCTCGTAGAACTCTAAACATCATAACTGAAAATTTATTAGCAAAAAGCTAATGCCAAAAAACGAAAAGGAGGATTACAGTTATGAGAAAGATCAAGAAATTAGTTGCTACACTGTTAGCAGCAACAATGGTACTGGCAATGGGAGTTACAGCATTTGCGGCTGAAAATGACTCTACAGCATTAGCGGCAGGAACATATACTGCTAATCAGAATCTTTACAAAGATGCAGAGTGCACCAATCCATCAATGGGTGATGCAGCAGTTAATGACATGTGGGCTGACATTACTATAAATGCTAATGGAAAAGCAACACTGGTTGTTCATACACATGAAATTAAATATTTAGGACTTACAGGTCATTTGGGAAAAATGGAAATCAATGGAACAGCTAAAGAGCCTGTTAAAGACAGCTCAGGTGACGTAGTAGATTATTATTTTACATTCACAGATTTAGATGCTTCAATGTTTTATGAGGGTTGCGTGATTACTGGAAAGTTCACAACATACGTAGGAATTATGCCGATGAGTGCAACTGGATATCTGAAACTTACAGGAATTGAATAATTGACATAATTATTTAGGAGAGGCTGCTGTACAATTGGTGCAGCATCCTTTTTGTGAATGGAGACAATATGAAAATAATAAAAAAATTATTAGCGTTTACTCTAAGTGCAAGTATGGTGCTCGGGGCGTCTGGACTAGATGCGTTTGCAAAAACAGAAGAAGATGTATCAAAGACAGAAACGAATACATCTGGCATAGAAGCGAATAAATCTTATCTTGTACCATTGACGTTTTATGATGTGACTGGAGAATCAATTCGAGATTATGGAGGACTCGGAGGAATTCCAGAGTTTATAGATAATGTTGCGATTGTTAGTAAAAATAGCGATGATACTTATCATGTAACGCTCCAGATAGAAAACTACAATAAAATAGATGTATTACAATTTTCAAAACCAGGGGTTATATCTGATGAAACAGAACCGAGGAATGCTCTTTTTGGAACGTATAATTTACCAGAATCGTATATTTTTGAAAAAGATACAGCAGAAGATGTCAGAACAGCTATAGACAGATACATAAGTGAAGAGTGGAATGAAAAATATATCCAGAATGTGGATGTACAGACAGCAGATACAGGAGTTTCATGGTATTCATTTGATGTTGATAGTTTGGAAAAATCAATTTATGTAAAGAGTTTTCGCAGCTATGGATATAAAAGGGTAGGAAAAAAATATACTTATGCTTCGGGAATAGACTCAGGAAAATTTACATTTGATTTAAGTCAAGCAGAAACGGTAAATGAATTGAGCGATTCTAGTTATAAAAATGCAGGTCTTGAAATTTCAAAAGTTTCAACAACAGCAGGAGAACCGGTAAATTTTTATGCGTTTCCTGTAGAAGGGAATGAAGTAAATGATTATTTCGCTGGAACGAATGACATTAGTGTCGATAATCAGAAAATGGAAGTTTCAACAGAACTTAAAAATGCGGATAACATTGCATCAGTTCAGGTACTTAATGGGATAAATGATTTAGGAGATAAATCAACTTCTACTACAGAGAATACAAACTTTTTACAGTATAAATATGCATATTCGGCTGAACAAGTAGGAGATAAAACAATTTCTGTTTATTCAGACAATATTTTAAGTGATGGAAAAATTTCTCTTACATTTTCTAACTTACAGGAGGCTGTATTCGGTAAACAAATTAAAGTTCAAACAACCGATGGAAAAACCTATTATGGAGAGGCAAGAATAAAAAGCAATGCCAAGAAAGATTTACGTTTAACCGACGGTGGTGTAACCGTAATAACAGACAGCTACAATGTAGGTAGTGATAATCCGGAATTTAAAGCAGAGTTACTGGAAGAGAATACAGATGAAGATAGTGAATATAATAAATATTTTTCACTTTTAGCAGGAAGTTCATCAAAGGCTTTGATTTATAATTTGGGAATAAATGTAAATGGAACAACTGTTAAACCGACAAGAGCGGTAGAACTTAGAGTTAAGATACCAGAGGACTGGGACACAAGTAAAATTGAAGTTCAATGGTATGGTGCTCCGGTATTCCAGATATTTAATCCGATTGAAAACTTTGGAAATTCTTCTTATAAAAATGAAGATGGTAGTATCCGGATGGATGGTGATGAGTTAGTTATAACAGGAACTACTTGCGTATATAATACATTGGCAATTTCAGAAAAATCAGATAAGACAGACATTTCTGAAATAAAAGACGGAGTTTATAATGTTAATGTTACTATGTGGCAACAGGCTCAGCCGGATAGATTATCTATGAGTAATTCGGCGGTTGTTAATGATTCTGCACGCTTAGTAGTTGAAAATGGAAAGAAACATATCTATTTTGATACGCAGGGAATTACAATCGCTGGTCGTTATGGATATAGCAATGGAATATTCTGGGCAAATAATGAACAGACAGAAGAAAATGGACTTCCAGTATTAGGTGAATATACACCACTTGATTATTACAGTTATTATCTGAATGATTCGGGTAGCACAGATATGGATTCTTATGCAGAACAGTATGATCTGTATTATCCAAAGACAGTTGGATTTGAGTTCCCGGAATCAGCGGACAGAGATGATGGGGTATATCTGAACTTCTTTGTCCCTATCATGGATGAACTTCAGAATAAAGTTCCTGGATCTGGTGAAGGATGCAGAACGGCATTTATGACTTTATCTGGTTTAACACCTGTAGCGGAAATTAACGAGCCAACCCACGATAAATCTGTTTTAGTTGTAGCAGTTGATAAAGCATCTAAATATACAGCCGACAATTATACAGAGGAATCTTACAAAGTATTATCTGACGCAGTAGCAAAAGCTCAGAAGGTAATCGACGGAACAACTTCTGCAAACGATTCGGAAATCGTAGCATTAGATAAAGAAATTTCTGATGCAATCAGCGGATTAAAAGAGGCAACTGGACTTGACAAATACAATAAAGTTCTGAAAAATGCCAAGGCATTAAATGAAGCAGAATATACAGCAGAAAGCTGGGCAGACCTTCAGGCAGTGATCGCTGCTCAGGAAGGAAAGGTAACAGAAGCAAATGCAGATCAGGCATCCGCAGACCTTCAGTCAGCAGTAGATGCACTTGTACCGATGTCAACAGCCGTTTCCATGGAAAAAGGTGTTTACGAAGTACAGGCAACACTTACCAATCAGGATGGAACAGCAAGTGATTTGAATGCAGGATTAAAATCTGCTCGTTTATATACAGATAAAGACGGCAATGTAACTGCTTATCTGTACGTGGACGGAATTACCGGTATGCAGTATCGCAAGGGTGCCGGATATGCGAATGCAGATACAGACGCAGGCAGACTTGTAGTGAAACTTCCTGCAAATGTAGAAAACCACAAAGTAAAAGTAACAACAGAAAGCGGAGAAACAGAACTCCTGTTAAATCTTGATTTAAAATCTGCAGTAAAACAGGAAATTAAAAAATCTGATTTGGAATCAAAACTGAATGATGCGAAAGCGTTAAAAGAGAAAAACTATACAAGCGAATCTTTTGCTGGATTAACTGATGCGATTGCTACAGCAGAAAGTGTTCTGGCAGATAAGGTGGCATTCCAGTCAGAAATCACGGCAGCAGAGACAGCCTTGGATACAGCAACCGCAGGTCTTGTAATGAAAGAAGAAGTAAAAGCAAGAGAAGAACTGGATCAGGCAGTTTCCGATGCGAAAAATAATTACGCAGAAGCAAATTATACAAAAGACAGCTATGAGAATCTGAAGTCTGCAATCAAGGAAGCTGAAGAAGTATTAGCAAAATCTGATGCGACAGCAGATGAAATGAAAGAACAGGTTGAAAAACTGGATAAAGCAGTGAAAACACTTGTTCGTCTGGATGATGTAGTAGATAAGTCAGAATTAAATGGCTATATCGAAGATGCACTGACCAAGACAAATGACGGCACTTATACAGACAACAGTTGGAACAGTTTCCAGGCAGCAATCAAATCTGCTCAGAAAGTATCCGCTGACGTCAATGCAACCAAAGCAGAAGTAGAAAAGCAGACAAAACTGCTGACCTCTTCTTATGAAGCACTTGTTGTTAAGAACAAGCAGAGTAATCTTTTTGAAAAATATCCGCAGATTTTTGAAGGTACATATTCCGTACCGATCAAACTGCTCAACGCAACATCCGATGAAAATTCTATGGGAAATGCTTCCATGGTTCAGACCGGAATTGTAAGAGTTACGGGTAAAGGTGAAGTAACACTGGAGATGAACTTCCAGTCCATGCAGTTTGCCGGAATGACAGGCTATCTGTACAAACTGAAAAAAGTCGATATGGATACGGTTGAATACAACAAATATAATTATCCGGTAAAATATGAGGCTTCTGATGCGACAACTCTGGAAGAGTACACGGACGTTTATGATTTATTTAATGATAAGAACTCTGAATATTATGACAAGAATACCGAAGGAAACTGGTATCCGAAGAAATTATCAATCCCGATTAAACTGAACGATAACCTGTTCTATGTAGAGGTTTATGTTCCAGTTATGGAAAGCATTGGTGAAGGTCAGGGTACAAAAGTTGCCAGAGTTTCTATCGACTGGGCTAATATCAAACAGGAGACAGGCGTTGAGAGAGATAACAGTGTAATCGAAGCACTTCTGGATCAGGTGAAGGCTATGTCTAAGGGCGATGTTGCTGATGAATACTGGAATGCTTTAAATGCAGCTTATATGACAGCGCAGGATGTGTATAACGACATGAATTCTACTCAGAAAGAAATTGATCTTCAGGTGAAAGCTTTACAGGCAGCCGTAGACGCAGTAGAAACTCAGGTTGTAGACAAGACAGAACTGAATGCATTGATTGAAAAAGCAACAGCAGAAGCAAACCGAACAGATGTTGTTTATACTTCTGCAACACTTGAAGCATTAAAAACAGCGATCACAAATGCACAGGCAGTGGCAGCAAAAGAAGATGCTACCAAGGCAGAAGTTCAGGCACAGGTAACAGCACTCCAGACAGCACTGGATGGTTTGAGAGCTGTAGATAAGACGAATCTGAATGACTTGATTGCAAAAGCAAAAGCGGAAGCAGCAAAAACAGATGTTTACGAAAGCAACAGTCTGACAG
>OLQO01001432.1_pt1 | contig 15578 bp, 13 predicted proteins | sample 1672281 | NCBI WGS metagenome assembly OLQO01 (sample SAMEA3136667, study PRJEB25190) | human gut metagenome | biome: human gut; feature: human-associated habitat; material: faeces | place: Austria | collected 2013
AACACCAGCTTTCACAGAATTTATCGGTCTTATTTTTTACGAGGCATTAAACACGTTAGACCGACATCGGTCTAACGTGTTCAATGCGCACTGACCTCTCATCCCCAAAACAGCAGCAAAGGTTTCTGGGACAGCTTATCCACACTGCATCCACAAGCAATCCACAAGAAATCCACAGGCACTGCAAAGACTGTGGAAAACAGCGGCGCAGGAAGCAAAACCTATGCGCCGCAGGAAGGAGCAATAGGCAATGGCATATGTCTCGATTTCCAAGGACTTGTCGCGCGTCAAGTCCAAGTTTCTTTTCAACCTGACGAAGCGTCAGGTCGTCTGTTTCGGGCTGGGGGCGCTGATAGGCGTTCCCGCCTTCTTTCTGGCGAAGGATGCGCTGGGTGTCAGCCCTTCGGTGCTGCTCATGATGCTGCTTATGCTGCCGTTTTTTTTGCTGGCGATGTTTGAACGGCATGGGCAGCCGCTGGAAGTGCTGATTCGGCATTTCATTCAGGCGCGATTCGTGCGTCCGCGCATCCGTGTCTGGCAGAACGACAATTTCTACAAAACGATTGACCGGAGTATCCGCAATCAGCAGGAGGTGCAGAAGATTCTTCGTGGCAAACAAAGACAAAATCAGACTGACAAGGGCTGAGAAACGGCAGCTGCAGGCACTCATGCGCAGCCGTCAGCAGCGGAAGAAACCGCCGCATTCCGTGCAGGAGACGATTCCGTATGAACGCATGTGGCCGGATGGCATCTGCCGCGTCAGCCCAAGTTACTACACTAAGACTGTGCAGTTCTGGGACATCAACTATCAGCTGGCGCAGAACGAAGATAAAAGCGCCATCTTCGAGGGCTGGTGTGACTTTCTGAACGCATTTGACAGCAGCGTGCATTTGCAGCTTTCGTTTCTGAACCTGACAGCGAATGCGGATGCGGTTGAGCAGCGCATTCTGCTTCCCGACAAGGCGGACGGCTTCGACGCAATCCGCCGCGAATACACGGAAATGCTGCAAAACCAGCTTGCCAAGGGCAGCAATGGTTTGAGCAAGCGAAAGTATCTGACTTTCGGCGTGGAATCGGAAAACTACCGGACGGCAAAGCCGCGTCTGGAACGCATTGAGACGGATTTGCTCAATCACTTCAAGCGCCTTGGGGCGGCAGCCGCTCCGATGGATGGCAGAGAGCGCTTGAAGCTGATGTACGATATGTTCCATCTGGATGCGCAGACACCGTTCCTGTTTGACTGGAAATGGCTTGCGCCCACCGGACTGCGCACGAAGGACTTTATCGTTCCCTCTTCCTTCAAATTCGGGGAGCGGCAGCGTTTCGGCATGGGCAGCAAAGTGAGCGCGGTCAGCTTCTTCTCCATTCTTGCGTCCGAACTCAATGACCGCTGTCTGGCGGAGTTTCTCGCAATGGATTCCTCCCTTGTGGTGAGCTTTCACTTGCAGGCGATTGACCAGACTGCAGCCATCAAGGACATTAAGCATAAGCTCACGGCGCTGGATCAAATGAAGATTGATGAGCAGAAAAAAGCCGTCCGCGCCGGATATGACATGGAAATTCTGCCGTCTGATTTGGCTGCTTACGGCGGCGAAGCAAAAAAGCTGCTGGAAGAATTGCAGAACCGCAACGAGCGCTTCTTCTTGGCGACACTGCTGGTGATGAACACGGCGGACAACCACCATCAGCTGGATTTGGACGTGAAGCAGGCGCAGAGCATTGCTTTGCAGCACAACTGTCAGCTGATTCCGCTGGACTACCAGCAGGAGGCTGGCATGGTGTCCTGCCTGCCGCTGGGCGAGAACCAAATCCAGATTCAGCGCGGACTCACCACTTCGGCGGCGGCGGTCTTTATGCCGTTTACGACGCAGGAATTGTGTCAAAACGGCGCAGAAGCGCTGTACTACGGCTTGAATGCGCTGTCCAACAACCTGATTATGGTGGATCGGAAGCAGCTGAAAAATCCCAACGGGCTGATTCTGGGTACACCCGGTTCAGGCAAATCCTTCTCCGCCAAGCGCGAAATGAGCAATGTCATGCTGGTCACGGACGATGATGTCATCATCTGCGACCCCGAAGGTGAATATGCACCGCTTGTTGCGCAGTTCGGCGGTCAGGTCATTCAAATTTCGCCGACCAGCAGCAATTACATCAATCCGATGGAAATCAACCTGAATTACAGCGACGATGACAACCCGCTGTCGCTGAAATCGGATTTCATTCTGTCCTTGTGTGAGCTGATTGTCGGCGGGCGGGACGGTTTGCAGCCCATTGAGAAAACGGTGATTGACCGTGCTGTCCACATTGTGTATCAGCCGTACCTGAATGACCCGCAGCCGGAAAACGTGCCGATTCTGGAAGATTTGTACAACGCGCTTCGTCAGCAGACGGAGAAGGAAGCGCAGACGCTGGCAACGGCGCTTGAAATCTATGTGACGGGCTCGCTGAATGTGTTCAACCACCGCACGAATGTGGATGTCAACAGCCGCATGGTCTGCTATGACATCAAGGAGCTGGGAAAGCAACTGAAAAAGCTCGGCATGCTGATTGTGCAGGATCAGGTCTGGGGGCGCGTGACGGCAAACCGCAGTGAAGGCAAGTCCACCCGGTATTACATGGATGAGTTTCACCTGCTGCTTCGCGAGGAGCAGACCGCTGCTTATTCCGTTGAAATCTGGAAGCGATTCCGCAAGTGGGGCGGTATCCCGACGGGCATTACGCAGAACGTCAAGGATTTGCTGGCCAGTCAGGAAGTCGAGAACATTCTGGAAAACTCAGACTTCATCTGCATGTTGAATCAGGCATCCGGCGACCGGGAGATTCTGGCGAAGAAGTTAGGCATTTCGCCGTATCAGCTTTCCTACGTCACGCAGAGCGGCGAGGGCGAAGGGCTGCTGTTCTACGGCAATGTGATTCTTCCATTTCAGGATCACTTCCCGAAGAATACCCTGCTGTACAAGGTGATGACCACCAAACTGTCGGACAAGGCAGTGCAGAATGAATATTAAACACAGGAGGTGCATTCCATGACATATGGTTTGGTGCTTGGCAGCTGCATTTTCTGCACCGTGCTGACGCTGGCAGTGTACGCGCTGCTGCGTGCGGCAGCGGAAGCAGACCACGGGAGCGAGGAAATGTATCAACGGATGCAGCATAAGGAAGGGCGGCGCTGATGGAAAAGGAGCGCCATCGCGGCACATCCCGCTTGCAGTTCAGCAAGGAGGAACAGATGCAGGCAGTACGCGCCGGTCAGCCTGAAAGCAGCCATTCGCTGCTGCTTCACCAAGGTATTCATGCAGCCCATGCCCAGCTCCATCATCAGGCGGCAGAAGCCAATGAGGATGAGAACAGCGCTGTGCAAGCCGCGCTGACAGCAGACGACATGCAGGAAGAAGCGTTCCGGGCGGCGGCGCACGCGGGGAAAGCCCCCAAGCGGCACAATGCCCGCTGGCAGCAGAAACGCGCCATCCGGCAGGAGTATGCCGCCGCAAAATCTTCCCGCAGTCCAGCCAATCACATTGCTCCCGCGCCGAAGGTAGCAGCAAATGCAGTTCCCAAAGCCGAAAACATCAAGAAAAGGCTGCGCCAGACGTTTGCCCGCCATCCGACGGCTTGGGCGGTGCTTGCGCTGGCGGCGCTGCTCCTTGCGGTGATGAGCAGCCTGCAATCCTGTACGCCGCTGGCGCAGTCGGTGCTGGAATCCATCGTGATTGGCACTTATCCGGCGGAGGAAGCGGACGTAAAAGCGGCAGAAAGTGCGTATGCCGACATGGAAAGGCAGCTCAAAGAGGAAATGAGCAATTACGCCCGCCATCATCCGGAATATGATGAAGTGCAAGTGGATGCAGACGAAATTTGGCACGATCCCTATGTGCTGATTGCCATCATCTCCGCCTGCTTCGATGGGCAGGATTGGACGCTGGAAACCGCTATGCCGGTGCTGGACAAATACTTTAAGCTCCAGTACATCGTGACAGAATCCGTAACGAGAGAAACACGATACCGCACGGAGACCGAGCAGCGGTACAACCCGGAAACAGAACGCTTGGAGATGGTGACGGTTCGCGTGCCGTATGCTTATACAGTCTGTCATGTGCGGCTGGAGAACAAAAATCTGTCGCACCTGCCCGTTGTCAGCATGAGCCATCACACGATGGGCATGTACGCGCTGTACATGGCGACGCACGGCAACATGGAGGGCATTTTCCACGGCAATCCCTACGCTGCCCCGCTCAAAGACCCCATGCTGTACGACATTCCCGACGAGACGCTCGCAAGCAGCCCGACTTTCGCCGCACTCATGGCGGAGGCGGAAAAATATATCGGCTATCCGTATGTCTGGGGCGGTGCATCGCCCGAAACCAGTTTTGACTGTTCGGGCTTTGTCAGCTATGTATTTACCAATTCCGGCGTATACAATACGGGCAGGCTGGGCGCAAAGGGACTGCGGAGCTTGTGCCGGAACGTTCCGGCGGCACAGGCAGAACCGGGCGACGTGGTGTTCTTTGAAGGCACGATGGGCGACGGCGTGGATGGCATTACGCACTGCGGCATTTATGTCGGCAATGGCATGATGATTCACAGCGGAAGTCCCATTGGCTACGCGAATTTGAACGACGCCTACTGGAAAAGCCACTTTCATTCGTTCGGGCGGATGCCCGGTCTGTAACCATTTTCGGGGAGTCCAGCGCATGGACTCCCTTTTTCCTACCCACTTTTTATCCACATTTGAAAGGAGAACAATATGCAGAGAAACATGAACCGTTCGATTCCCGCAGGAGAAGCAATGGATATTGCCAAGCAGGTGCTGCTTGCGATTCTGATGCTGATTCTGCTGTCTGTGCTGATTCCGGCGCGGGCAGAAGAAGCAGTATCCCCGATGATTGTCAGTGAGATGGCGGACAGCACCGAATATCCTGCGCTGGAAGCGGATATTCCCGTCATCACCTCGGAGGGCAAAAGCAATGTGAAAATTGCAGGGGTCAAGTCGAAAAACAAGCTGGTGCGCTACACCATCCCGGAAACGCTGCTCCGGGCGGACGAAAACTTTCTGGCGCTGATGGTGGAAGCGGAAAAGTACATCGGCTATCCGTATGTATACGGCGGCAGCAAGCCGTCCACCGGGTTTGACTGCTCCGGCTTCGTGTGCTGGGTATTCCGCCAGTCGGGGGTCTATGATACCGGGCGGCTGGGTGCAAAAGGGCTGTATTCGCTCTGCACGGATGTCAGCCGGGACGAGGCGCGTCCCGGCGACTTGGTATTCTTCACGAAAACGATGGGCGCAGACGTGAAGGGCATCACCCATGTGGGCATTTATGTCGGCAATGACATGATGCTTCACGCGGGCAACCCGATTGGCTTTGCGGATTTGCAGAGCGACAAATGGGCGAAGAAAATCTATGCCTTTGGCAGACTGCCCGTTCAGCAGGGAGCGCAGGCGAATGAGTGAACTCAAGAAACGCTATCCCGCAGACCGCATCAAGCTCCATGCATTGCTGGAACGGAAAGAAAACGAGCTGTGCCGATTAACCGAAGAGGTCAATCAACTGCGTGCGCGCGTGAAAGAAGCAGACCGCACTGCCATCAATGCCACCTGCGAGCTGTATGCGCTGACGCCGGAAATGCTCTCGACCTTCCTCCGCGCGAAATTCGACACGCAGGACAATGCCACTGAAATCCCCGCTGCCTCCCAATTGCCCGAAGGAGAAAATGAATGAAGCGAAAATGGAAACAATGGACAGCCTTCCTCTGCCTGCTGATGCTGCTGGCGGCGAGCCTGCATCTTGCGCAGGCGGAAAGTGCGCCGACGCAGGAAGAATGTGCCCCGTACCGTATTGTGCTGACAGCCCCCGGCGGCTGGAACCGCAGCAACAGCGCCGTCATCACGGTGAATGTGAAGGACGAGCAGAATCTCGGCTGGTACCAAATGGCGTACCGGATGAACGACGGCGACTGGACGGACTGTGAGCAGCTGTTTGACAAGGGCAAGGCGGAAATCGCGGTGCATGAGAACGGTACGTTTACCTTTCGCATCACCGACCCGCACGGGCATACGTTTGAAGAAAGCATCCGCGTCGCCGTCATTGACCGAAGCGCACCGACCGTGAAAGCAAGCATCACCGGGACGACCTTGCAGGTAGAAGTGCAGGACGACCTCTCCGGCGTGGCAGGTGTGCAGGTCAACAGCATGCTTTTCACCGAGCAGCAGGCAGGGAGCATCATCCGGATTGCGCTGGATGATACGCTGGCGCGGTACGACACGCTGTCCATCCGCGCTTTCGACTGTGCCGGGAACTTCTCCGAGCCTGTGCTGCTCAATAATCCCTGCTACGAAGATAATTCGCGGGTGACGGCTGCAGCGACCAATTCGCCGAAACCGACGAAACAACCCAATTCTACGGCGGAAATCATCGTCCAGCCGACGGCAACGAAGCGTCCGAACGGGCTGGGCGGCTCGCTGATTTACGTCAGCGAAGAAACTTCGACGACAGCAGCGCCGACACAAGCGCCGTCCCCGACACCAATCATCCAGTACGTTCCTATCGGGCCGGGAATGCCCTACAAGGCGGACGGCAATGCCCATACGCTGGATGTGCTGTACAGCGCCGCGACCAACAAGCAGTTCATTACCCTGCAAAGCAAGAATGGCAGCACCTTCTACCTCGTTATCGACTACGACAAGCCCATTGACGAAGCGGCGGAAATGTACGAGACATACTTCCTCAATCTGGTGGATGAGCGGGATTTGCTGGCGCTGCTGTCCGACGAAGAGAAGGAAGAACTGCCGACCCCGTCGCCCGAAATCATCTATGTAACGCCTGTTCCCACGACTGTACCGATGCCAACTGCCGTGCCAGCAGCACCGGAAAAGACGGCCAGCTCCGACCGAATGGCGGCAGTGCTTGCGCTGGGCGCTATCCTGCTGCTGGGCGGCGCGGGTGCTTTTGTGCTGGTGAAGTACCGCAGAAACAGCGCGCGGCATCGGGCAGACAACGATTTTATGCTGGATGATGACGACGAAAGTGCTGAATAAGGAGGAGACGCATGGAATTATATATCGCAGAAAAGCCCAGCGTGGGGCGCACCATTGCCAGCGTCATCGGCGCAAATGAGCGAAGAGACGGCTATTGGGAGGGAAACGGCAGGATGGTCAGCTGGTGCATCGGACATCTGGTAGCGCTGGCGATGCCGGAAGCGTACCGCAGCGATTATCAGCGCTGGCGTTACAGCGATTTGCCCATTCTGCCTGAAAAGTGGCAGTACAGCGTCGTCGCAGAAACGAAAAAGCAGTTTGAGCTTCTCCGCCGCCTGATGAATGACAGCCGCGTGACGAGCCTTGTCTGCGCGACCGATGCAGGACGCGAAGGTGAGCTGATTTTCCGGCTGGTCTATGCAATGGCAGACTGCCGAAAAGAGGTGCGCCGCCTCTGGATTTCCTCAACAGAAGAAAGTGCGATTCGCCAAGCCATTTGCCGGATGAAGCCCATGTGCGACTATGACAATCTTTATCGGGCAGCGCTGTGCCGCGCACAGGCGGATTGGCTGATTGGCATCAACGCCACGCGCCTGTATTCGCTGCTGTACGGGCGGCCGCTTCCGACGGGGCGCGTCATGAGCCCGGCGCTGGCGATGCTGGTGCAGCGGGAAGCGGCGATTGCTGACTTTCACCCCACGCCATTCTTTGCCGTGAAGCTGGAAACTGACCCGCTTGCCGCAAAGTCGGAACGCATGGATGACCTGACCGAAGCGCGCACTCTGCTGGAATGCTGCAATCAAGCGCCGTATGCAGTGGTGAAGAAGATTGCGCGCAGGCAGCGCAGCGAGCATCCGCCGCTGCTGTATGATTTGACCACGCTTCAGCAGGATGCCAACCGGCTGTTTGGCTTCACTGCCCAGCAGACGCTGGATTACGCCCAGAGTCTGTACGAGAAGCAGCTGCTGACCTACCCGCGCACGGACAGCCGGTATCTGACGCAGAACATGCAGGAGAAACTGCCGGAACTGGCTGCCCGCGTGTGCCGTGCGCTGCCTTTCGCATCCGCCTTGGAACTGCACCTGCATCCCGAACGGGTTGTGGATGACAGCAAAGTCAGCGACCACCCCGCTATCATTCCGACCGCCGCAATGCCCGCTCAGGCGCAGCGCATCAATGCCCTGACGACGGGCGAACGCGACTTGCTCCACCTCGTCTGCACCCGGCTGCTGTGCGCGCTGGAAGAACCTTTCGCGTATGAAGAAACAACCGTCACGCTGGTGTGCGGTGCGCATGAATTTGGGGCAAAAGGCAAGAGGATTACCCGGATGGGATGGAAGCGCATTTGGTACACCTTCCGCGGAAGCCTTGGCGGACGGATGAATGAGGAGGAGAAGATGCAGGAAAACGTCATCTCGGCTGACCTTGCAGAAGGCATGAAACTGCCGGTTCTCCGTGCATCCATTGAGGAAGAAAAGACCACCCCGCCGCCGCATCACACCGAAGGCACGCTGCTGCACGCAATGGAAACCGCCGGTGCAGCGGACATGCCCGAAGAGGCGGAGCGGAAAGGCATCGGCACACCTGCCACCCGTGCCGCCATTTTGGAGAAACTGATTGAAACGAAGCTGATTGAGCGCGTCGGGGAAAAGCGGAAGAAGGTGCTTGTGCCGACGACCAAGGGGAAAGCCCTTGCCGCGGTTCTGCCGGAAAGTCTGCGTTCGCCCCTGCTGACATCTGCATGGGAGCAGCGCTTGCAGCAAATTGAACAGGGCGTAGAGAAGTCCGAAGATTTCATGCGGGATATTCAGGGTTTCGTCAAAGAGCTGACGGTGAATCCGCAGCGAGTTGAACATGCGGAGACGCTGTTCCCACCGCTCCGGGAGAAAATCGGCAGCTGCCCCAAATGCGGCGCGGCAGTCACGGAGCATCCCCAAGGGTATCTGTGCGAAAACCGTATCTGCGGATTTGCACTCTGGAAAAAGGGCGGTATCCTTGCCCATGCGGAAACGCCCCTGACCGCCGCCGAAGCAAAGACGCTGCTGACAAAGGGAGCTGTCCGCAAAACCGCTTTGCACTCAACACGCACCAACGCCCGCTATGATGCCGTGCTGCATCTTGATTTCGGCAAGGATGGCAGGGCAATCCTGCGCCCGCGCTTTGACTGATGAAAGGATGATGAAGATGAAGAAACTCATGGCGCTCCTGCTTGTGCTGCTGACCTGTTTTACCGCTGCCTTGGCGGATACTGGAAGTGCACCGGAAATTCCGCAGGGAACGCTGAATGCTGAGGTAATGCCGTTTACGCCGGGGCAGACCTACGCGGTGTATTCCGCACCGGACAGCAGAAGCATCCGCGGTGCGAAGGGACGCGCGCGGGTCAGTACCAACGGCTGGATTCAGGTCTTCGGCATGGAAGGCGACTGGCTGCTGGTGCAGTATGCCATCACCCCGGAGCACTGCCGCATCGGGTATATTGACAGGAACGCACTGCCCCAAGATGTGGTTGTTCCCGCGCTGACGCTGGAAGCCGTACCCGCCATCGTCAGCTATGACGTTTCCGTAACGGATGACCCGCTGATGAGCCAGACGCCGCTGACCCGCCTGACGGAAAACACCAGCGTAACGGCGCTTGCGAGCATGGGCGACTGGACGTACATCGAAGCGGGTACGGGCAAGAGCCGCTTCCGCGGGTTCGTCCCCACCGAGTGTCTGCTGGGGACAGTCACCGATACCCGCGAGGCGAACCGCGCCATCCTCGGCAGCTGGAAGCTGTATGCGGGCAGCTCCGTGGCTGCGGAACAGATGACCTTCCTTGCGGATGGCAGCATGACGGGCTGCGCAGTGCTGGCAGACGGGACGCGCGCTGATTTCTGCGGCACATGGGAGATTCAGGAATACGATACCCGCCGCGAACGCTACTGGAACGAGTCGGAGTTTGAACTGACGCTTTCGCACGGCAGCGTTACGGAACAGTATGGGCTGCGGATTTGCCGCCAGATGACGGCGGATGGCGGATATAAGTACGCACTGATTCTCTCCGACGGCACAAAGGAAAGCAGCATGGTACTGGAATAACGGAGGTGCGATTTCTCCCAAACGACAGCCGCCCTCCCGATTTTTCCGGAAGGGCGGCTGGGGTCAGTTCCATTCAGGCTGCGTCAAAAAGTCGCGGATGTTTCGGTGCTTGATGCCGTCGCGGCTCATGTCAAGCTCGTCCATCGACACCACATATTTGGGGAAGTTGTCCGGCACGGAAGCGTAAACGCCAAATTCCCGCTGAATCGTCTCGTCAGAAGCCAGCAGATAGCATACCTGCACATAGAGCTTTTCGTGCTGCTTCTGCCCGACGAAATCAATCTCCCGGCTGCCGATTTTACCGACGGTGACGGTGTAGCCGCGGCGCAGCAGCTCCATGTAGACGATGTTTTCAAGAATGAGGTTGATGTCCTTCATGTTCCCGCCGAACACCGCTTCCCGCAAGCCGTGGTCTGCCATATAGTATTTCTCGTTCGTCGCGAGAATCTGCTTGCCCTGCAAATCCTCCCGATTGACCTGATAAAACAGGTACGCTTCGGCGCAGTATTTGATGTAATTCAGCACCGTTTCGGGCGCAACCGTGCGGTGTTCGCTTTTCAGAAATTTCGCAATGGATGTGGATGCGAACGTTGTGCCGATATTGCCGATGACATACGCCACAATGCGGGCAAGCAAATCCACATCGCGGATTTTGTTGCGCCTGACCACATCGTTGAGAACAACGGAGTTGTAGATGTCATGCAGATACTGCCTGCATGGTTCGGGCGCATAGCGGAGATTGGCAAGGTAGGGCATCCCGCCCAGCGTCAGGTACTGCTGAAAAGCTGCCGCGTCGGATGCACCGGGTTCAACCGTTCGGTAGAGTTCGAGAAATTCAGCAAAAGAGAAGGGGTAAATGGTAAATTCCACATAGCGCCCGCCCAGCACGGTCGCCAGTTCGCCGGACAGCAGCTTGGCGTTGGAGCCGGTGATGTAAATGTCGCAGTCCAGCTCAATGCGGAAGGAGTTTATGGCTTTTTCCCACTGCGCAACTTCCTGAATCTCGTCAAAAAACAGGTAAACTTTGCCCGCAATGGCAGCTGCCCGTTTCAGCACCTCTTCGTGCAGCGCCTGTGCCGTGCAGAGGTGCGCATTGCTCATGACCTCGAAGTTAAACGAAATCATCTGCACATCCTGAACGCCTGACGCTTTCAGCTCGTCCTTAATGAGATTCAGCATGACGGACTTGCCGCAGCGCCGGATGCCGGTCATCACCTTCACCAAATCTGTCCCGATAAACGGGCGGATACGCTTCATGTACATTTCCCGCTGAATCATGCGGCACAGCCTCCCTTCGATGATACACATAGTATGGCACATCTGCGAAGAAAAATCAAGCAGAAACAAAAGACTTTTTCAGCTATAACTGAAAAACTTCATCTTTGACGCAGAAAATTCACTTACAGATTATCTCACTTGCGCTTTTCCTGCGCCGAAGCACTCATACCACCAAAACAAAAAGAACGAAATGGAGCGATAAAAAACAATGACATACCTAAATCAGCTGATGCGTTCCCAGCGCCTGACCAAGGCGGAACTTTCCCGGCAGAGCGGCATCCCGGACACCACCCTGCGCGATTTGCTCAGCGGCAGCGTGCGGCTGGAGAACTGCAAGGCGGGCACGATTCTCCGCCTTGCGCGCGCCTTCCATGTTTCCGTTGAGGAACTCCTGATGCACGGCGGCGAACACCCTGCGGATTATCCGGAGCATCGTGCGCAGTCCGTGCCGGAGGACGAGCAGACGGCGCTCTGCGCGCTGCTTCATGCCCTCTCGCAGCTGCTGCCCGATTCCTGATGACCGCGCAGATGGTGGACTGCATCGGACTGCTTGCACAGCAGGAATGCCCGCGCTGCCGGCAGGGATTCTGCACGGAAACGGACGAGCGCTGCCGCCTGATAGAGCAGGACGAACGCAGCTTCCAAGCCGGAAGCCTCGACTGCGCCTATTTTGCTGACTGCGTAATGCCCGCCGACTGGACGCTGACCGACCTTGCCGCCTACGCGCTGTGGTATGCGAGCGGCGCAGACTGACGCAGAGGAGAAAAACATGCAGACAAAAGTACAAGCCTATGTGCAGCTGGCGGACGAAACATCGCTGAAAATCACAGGCAATTACCTTGACTGGTTGTCGTTCCTGACCACGGCATCAAGGCTCTATAAATATCCCTATCACGACCAGCTGATGATTTATGCGCAGCGCCCGGATGCAAGCGCCTGTGCCGCGTATGAGCTCTGGAACGGCACTATGCACCGCTACATTCGGCGCGGCGCAAAGGGCATTGCCCTGCTGAACCCCACCGCCAACGGGATGCGCATCCGATATGTCTTTGATGTGTCGGACACGGGAACGCGGGCAGATTCGCGGAATGTAGACGTGTGGCAGCTGACGGAAGCAGCAGAACCGGCTGTCCGCAAGATGCTGGCAGAAGAATTTTCTGCGGATGCGTCGATGCGCCTTGCCGCGCAGATCGACCAGCTTGCCGAGCGTCAAGCGCTTGCCTATTGGAACGAACACCGCCGCGACATCCTCGACAGTGTTGACGATTCGGCATTATCGGAGTACGATGATTTTGCGGCGGGGGCATCCTTCCGAAAAGCAGCGGCGGCAAGCATCTCGGCTGTCATCCAGACCCGATGCGGACTGGAGCCGGAGCTGCTGCGGGAGGATTTTCAAGAGGTCATGGACTGGAACACGCCCGCAGCCGCGGCGGAACTGGGCAAGGCAGTCAGCACGATTGCCGAGCAGGTGCTCCGCCAGATAGAAAGAACCGTCCGAAATGCGGAAAGGAGCATGGAACATGAGCGAACTGAAGTACACACAGCACGGGGATTGCCTGCTGCCGGAAATGGACCTGACCGAAGAGGAACAGCAGCCGCTGGGCAAGTACGGGATGATGCGCCAGCAGTATCTGGCGAGCGAGCGTCCGGGGCTGTATACGCGGCTGCTCCTGAGCGGGCGGCTGATGACGCACCTGCACGAAATCGAGCAGAGCGCGCAGAATCGGCTGAACCGCCTGATGCACATCCTGCCGAAGCAGAGCGGCGTGACCGAGGACATGAAGGCGGAGAACCCGATGCGCTGGGCGGCGCAGATGAACAGCCTGAAACATCAGGCGGAGGAAATGATTCTTTCGGAGCTGATTTACAGCTAAGCGGTTATACGCCGCAGCTGGAGCAGATAAGTTTCTTCCTGCCGACAGAAAATGAGCAGATTCAGCTGGTGGACAATTTTGAGGCGGAGAGTGCGCAAGCACCCTTCGCTTTTTCTGTGCCGCAGGAAGTGGTGGATGAATTTCTGCGCAGCGGCAGCAATACGACTGACCATCGGATGAAAGTCGCGGCGGACTTTGCCAAGCAGCTTCCGACTGAAACCATTGCCCAGCGCCTTCCGCGGATTTATCGCGGCGGATTCGGCATGATGTACATGGGCAAGTCGTACAGCGCGTGGTACGACGCAACCGGCATTCGGGTTGCAAGCGGGAAAAGCGCCCGCGATGTGCCGAATGCGCAGCGGATTGCATGGGCGGATGCCGCACGGCGCATCGGGGAGCTGCTGGAATCCGGCGAATTTCTGGGGATGATGGAGCTGGCACAGACCCCGGTGCATGAGCGGGCAATGGCAGCGCAGGGGCTTTGGTACATGTACCACGACATGGCGGAGGAAGGCAAAGGCTATTTTCCCGCCATGAAGAGCATTCGCGGCAGCAGTTTCCCCGAAGAAACGGCGCGGCTGACGGAGCAGCTTGCCAACCCGGAATTTCTGCCAAGGCTGACAGCAGAAGCGGAGAAATTTGCGGAAGATGCGCGGGAAAATCGGAACCTCCTGCGATTTCCCTTCCACAACCCGGAGGCTGTCCTGAACACGCTCAAAGAGCTGGCGTTTCCGCGGCGCGACTATGACTCCCTGCTTGCCCAAGTTCCCAAACCGGACGGCTTCATCACGGAGGATGAAATCGACGATATCCTCAGCAGCGGCGGCAATATGTCGGGCGGCAAACGGCGCATCTACCAGTATTTCACCGAAACGCCTGCACGCTCGATGACCGAAAAAGCGAATTTCCTCAAAGACGAGTATGGCATAGGCGGGCGTTCTCCTGCGGTATCCGGTGCGGATGGCAGCAATGAAGCGCATGACAGCAAGGGCATTGTGCTGCAAAAAAACGGCTGCGCGCCTGTCAAAATGCAGTGGACGAAGGCGGCAGCGCGCATTGACACGCTGATTCGCCGGGGGCAGTATCTGACGAAGGATGCAATGGCCGATTTTGGCAGGCAGGAAGTTGCCGAAGATGCCCTCCCAAAGGAAGTAGCGCCGGATGTGGACGATGAAAATCGGGCGGAGCAAGGCAAAGAAGCAGACGAATCTGTTTCCGCCGAGGAAAGCGCCGCACCTGCTGATGCCGCTGAAAATCCAGCTTCCTCCGAAACCGCTGCCTATGCGGTCGGCGATACGGTTTATCTGGACGGTACGCCCTTTGTGATCGAGGCAAAAAGTGCGTTCGGCGTTCAGCTGCGCGACCCGTCCCAGCGCTATCCTATTTTCCGGGCGGAAAGTCTGCCGCGCTTTGAGCGGCTGCTGGCAGCGGACGAACGGAATGCACATTTCCTGCCAGCGGCAGAAAACTTCCGCATTACGGATGAACATTTGGGAGAAGGCAGTGCAAAAGCGAAATTCAGTGCGAACATCGAAGCCATTTCCGTGCTGAAGATGGTCGAAAGCGAGCATCGTTCGGCATTACCGCAGGAACAGGAAGTGCTGTCCCGCTATGTGGGCTGGGGCGGCTTGCCGCAAGCCTTTGACGAGCGCAACGAGGCGTGGCGAAGCGAATACAGCGCGCTGAAATCCCTGCTGACGCAGGAAGAATACGAAGCTGCCCGTGCATCCACCCTGAACGCGCATTACACCAGCCCGCTTGTCATCCGTGCCATTTATGCGGCGGTGGAACAGCTGGGCTTCCGGTCGGGCAATGTGCTGGAACCCAGCTGCGGCGTGGGCAATTTCTTCGGGATGCTGCCGGACAGCATGAAGGAAAGCCGCCTGTACGGGGTGGAGCTGGACAGCATCACAGGACGCATCGCCCAGCAGCTGTATCCCAAGGCGCACATCACCATTGCAGGCTTTGAAACGACTGACCGCAGGGATTTCTTTGACCTTGCCATCGGCAATGTGCCGTTCGGGGCGTATCAGGTGCAGGACAAAGCCTTTGCCCGCCACAATTTTCTGATTCACGATTACTTTTTTGGTGCGACTCGTTCCTAAGTGAAAAGCTTAGGTGCAAATTTTGAAAGGCAGGTGAACCAGAATATTTGCAAACTAACAATTCGATTGGTGGAATGATGGGGTAACGCCCTGAAACGCCATCCTTAATACTCCGACTGGCTCTGCTCAAAAGGCAGATGATCAGAAGCTCGGTGAAGTCGGCAGAGAGCTACCGTCTTGCGGCTGTGTGAACACCGCAACGAAAGCTGTCCAGCGGTGGATGGTGTAGCCTATATGCCGGAGGTCTACAAAATATCTATGGTGAGAATG
>OLQO01001434.1_pt1 | contig 15572 bp, 13 predicted proteins | sample 1672281 | NCBI WGS metagenome assembly OLQO01 (sample SAMEA3136667, study PRJEB25190) | human gut metagenome | biome: human gut; feature: human-associated habitat; material: faeces | place: Austria | collected 2013
GCCTCGTCGTGCGCATGCGGCTGGATTCCACCTGCGGCATCGACCCCGAGGAGAGCAAGTGGGTGAGCCGCGTGCGCGAGGCCCTGAACGCCGGCGCGCTCGGCAAGGACGTCGTCGCCGTGACGCTGCCTTCCGCGGCCTCCTACGAGCAGCAGTACGCCGCCGGCATGGCCGCCCTTGAGGCCCGAAAGGAAGCCGAAGCCGCCGCAGCCCGCGCTGCCGAGGAGGCGGCTGCAGCCGAGGCCGAGGCCGCCGAGAAGGCCGCCGAGGAGTCGTTCATGGCCTCCCCCGCTCTGGTAGCCGAGGCCGCCGAAGCGGCGCTTGAGGCCGAGGAAGCGGCCGATATCGTCGTGCGGGCCCGCATCGCCCACGACCTGGAAGAAGTCGAGCGCGGCGAGCTTGACAAAACCGCCGAGGAAATCGTGGCCGAGCGCATCGCCGAGGAGGCGCATCTAGGCGAGGACATCCAGAAGAAGTACGCCCTGCCCGATGCCGATTTCGCCCTCGCCTTCGATCAGTGGACGGTCGTCTACGCCGATGGCTCCACGCGCGATTTCGACTCGACCAGCGGTATCTTGGCCGATTAGGAGGTACTCATGACTGACATGATGGCAGAAATCGCCGCTTTCGACGGCCGCACGGCCAAAATCGTCGGCCCCGCGCGCTCCGGCAAGACCGAGGCGCTGCTGCGCCGGGCTGCTGCCGCCGTGGCCGCCGGATGCGCCCCCGAAGACATCCTCATCGAGACCTCCACGGCCGAGGCGGCCCGCGTGGCGCGTCGCCGCCTGGTGGACACCCTGGCCGCCGCCGGGGTGCAGGATGTGGAAGACATCGCCGGCCGCATCACCGTGGCCTGCGCCCAGCAGGTGTGCCTTGCCGTGCTGGAAACGCCCGAGGCCCGCGCCGCCACCGGCCACACTCCCCGCGTGCTCGCGCCCTTCGAGTGCAACTTCTTCCTGGAGGACATGAAGACCTTGGGGACTCCCGCCCGCCGCTTGCGCTCGGAGCTCGGCCATATCAAGAAGCAGTGGTGCGCGCTCGCCCCCGAGGACGACTGGGCCGTGGGCGAGGAGAAGGACGTGCTGGAGCTGGCCCATCGCCTGCTCGGTGCCACGAACGCCATGCTGGAAGACGAGGTGGCCTACCTCTGCGGGCGTTACCTGCAAAGTGATGCGGGCGCTGGCACGCGACAGAGGTTCTCTCTCGTGCTCGCCGACGACTTCCAGAACCTTTCCGTCGCACAGCAGACCTGCCTGTGTCTGCTCGCCCGCGATCAGCTCATCATCGCCGGCAATCCCGACGAGACCGTGCGCGTCGCCACGAGCTTCCCGGCCCCCGAGGGTTTCGCCACCTTCGACACCCTGCGCCGGAACGTGACCGTGTTCGCCCTGGACACCGCTTTCGGCAATCCCAACGTCACCGCGTTCTGCGATGCCGTTGTCCGCGCGGGCAACGAGGAGGCGCTTGCGGCCGACCAGCGCGAGGGAACCATACGCGACATCGCCACCGTGAAGTGGAACACGCCGGACGAGGAATTCAACGGGCTGACGCGCTACCTGTTCGCCGTGAACGCCGAAAATCCTGAGGCGGCCCAATCCGACCTCTGCGTCGTCGCCCCCAACAAGCAGTGGGCGCACGCCTTCGAGCAGATGCTCGTCCGCCGCGGCTTTGCGGTGTCGTCGCTGGGCTTCGAGCGCCTGGCCGGCGATCCGCGCGATACGAACCGCGCCCGAGCGCTTATCGCCTACACATCGCTGAACCTGCTGGCCGACCCGGACGACCCGTTCGCCTGGCGCGCATGGGTGGGCTTCGGCAACTACCTCACCTATTCCGACGGCTGGCACTTCCTGATGGAGTGGTGCGACGAGCACGACGCCGGCATCCTGGATGCCCTGGAGGCGGCCGCTGCCGCCCGCACCGCCGGCGAAGCGGAGCCCTTCCCCCGGGCCGAGCGTCTGGCCGAGCGCTATGAGGCCGGCCGCGCGATGATCGCCGCGCATGCGGGACGCCGCGGACACAACCTGCTGGCGGCCCTCGGCGCCGACAAGCTGCGCGACTTCGCAGCGCTTTCCGCGACGCTAGCCGGCGACGAGGACGCCGCGACCCTGTACGCCATGGTTCGCGAGACGCAGTTCTTCCCCACCCACGAGGCCAACGTCCGCGCCGTGCGCGTCAGCTCCTACGAGCAGCTGTGCGGCTGCGGCTACCGCGCCCTGTACGTCACCGGCTGCGTGGACGGCTTCATGCCCGCCCGCGACGCCTTCGAGGTGGTCTCCACCGACGCCGACCGCGACCGCGTGCGCAAGGCCGATCGCCGCACGTTTGCCGCTGGCGTCGCCAAAGCCACCGACGCGTTGATGTTCTCCACGTTCAGCCGTGCCCCGCTCGAGTTGGCCGAGCGCACGAAGATGCAGGTGGCCCGCGTGCGCATGGAGGACGGCGAGCGCATCGCCACCCTGCGCCCCACCTGCTTCCTGGAAGAAGCCGGCGCCGCCGCCCCCATCACCTTAGGCGGCCAGGCCCTCCTCGCCGACGCAGGCATCGACTAGAGCCACGGCAGCCCATCAACCGCCGACAAACCCTCTCAAGAAAAGCCCCGCAACCGGGGCTTTTCTTGTTTCGCCATTTCCCCCCCCTCACCGCCGGACGGTATCCCTCAATTGCTTGAGAAATGACGGTTAGCGTAGTTTTTCTCTTTCCTCGCTCTTCATTCTGCTTGGAAAACAACGGGTAGCGTAGTTTCTGGGTACGCTACCCGTTGTTTTCCAAGTAGCTTCCTCTCGCACACCGCGGGGCAGCACGCGAAAATGGGTCGGCCCCGCCGAGGAGGGGCGGGGCCGATGAAGGGAGGGGGAAGAAGGAAGGGGTTAGTAAGGTTTGGGCCGCAAAAGGCCGCTTAAGCTTCCACGGAATCCAAAAGCTCGCGCAGGACGGTTTCGTCCTCCTGCAGGGAGCCGAGCGTCAGCTGCCCCAGACCCTGGTAGAACAAGGTGCGGGCGTGCATGCGCATATCGGCGACCAGCATGGGAACCCAGTTCAGCAGGTGATTCTCCAAAAAGTCGTAGGACGTGCGCAGGTAGGCGATCGCCTCGTCCTCGGCGTTGTCGGACAGCGCCTCAGCGGCGCGAAGGGCCATGCGCTGCATGAACTCCAGCTCCAGCGCGATGTGATCCTCGGCCTCGTTCCAGTTGCCGCGTTTCAGCTCGTTCTCGCGCAGCGTGGCGAGCACCTCGGCGCGCGCCTCCTGCATAAGCAGACGGCGCTCGGAGGTGTACACCGACTCGTACGGATAGGCGGCGGAATACCCGTTCACGCCGTGGCCGATGAACGTGCTCACGTAATCGATGGCGAGCTCGGTCACCGAGTCGTCCCAGGCGCGCTTCAGGTAGTCGTACAGCTGGTGGTAGCCCTCATCGGCGGCCGCATTGCCCGTGGCCTGGGGAAAGCGCATCTTCTGCAGCTCGCGCAGCGTCGGCAGATCCACCTCTTCGCGGAACAGACGCGCCAGCATGCCGTAGGATCGGGCGCGGGCGTTCATCAGCTCGACGAGGTTCACATCCTCGGAAGCGGCAGCTCCCTCGACGACGGCTTCTTCCATAACGACCATAGCGTTAAGCCTCCTTCGCGCTCTTCAGCTCGGCGAGCATAGCCCGCCCCAAATCGGTCAAGTTCCAGGCGCCATCGCCCCAGATGACGCAGTCGCAGGTTTCCAGCACATCGATGAAGTGCTGACCGAAGCGGCGCGGCGACTTGGTGATCTCCATGGCGTCGGTCAGGCTCTCAATGGCGTCCAGCTTTCGCGGCGCCTCTTCAAGGGCTTCCATAACCGCCGCGTACACCTCGGCGTAGCGCGCCTCGTCGGATCCCAGCACAACCGCGCGGAAGCTCTTGCCAGCGAGGTACTCCACGCGCAAGGCCAACGCCTCGGGAGTCGCGCGCCACACCGGATCCACGGTCTCGCGAATCTCCAGGTACGCCACACCCTCCTCGGCGCTCTCGTGCTCCTCGGACACGTCGGGCATCTCCAACGTAAGCGCTCCGGCGCGCTCCAACATGCGGCAAAGCGTCATGGGAGCGTATACCGACCAGTTGTCGCGCTGCCACTCATCCACGCGCTCGGAAATGACGCTCGAGGGGCAGCCGCCCTCGCACAGGCCGATGATGTTCAGCAGCACGGGCCGACGGTTGGGGTTGCGGACAATGAGCGCCTGAAGCGCCTCGGTGGCGCTGCCTTGGCGTGCCGGCGAGTACACCGGATCGTGGTGCACCGTCTCGGGCATGTTGCGCATGGTGGGGTAGTCGATGGTGTCGTAGGGGTTCTCGTCATCCATCCATTCCTGGTCGATCTCCGAGTCGTCCACCGCCAAAGGGTCGAACTCGTCGTCGAAGGCGAGCAGCTCGAGGGTGTCCCCGGCACTCGCGCAAGAACCCTGATGCTGATAGGCCATACAGGTTTCCTCTCTCGTTTCGCGTGCGGTCGTCATCGCGAACCCCGATGCGCGGAAGGCTCTTTTCGCCCTTCGTTCGCTCGAGCAATCCGATAGCAGACGCCGCTTCCTATCCTCTTCGTCCTACATTCTAGGAAGCATCGCGGCGCCCAGCTCATACGACCAGGCCCATCTTTGCGAAAAGCGGCATCATCCTCTCGTGATGATTTCGCCCTTCCACGAGGATGATTGTGCGCTGCACCTGGGGTTTTGCCCTTGACCTTTTCCGTGCGCGCGCCATAATGGGGCTGCGTTGCGAAACTGCGGGGCGACCACGATTGAGGGAGCACTTATGACCAACGCAGCATTCGGCAAGAAGGTTCTTGCCATCGCGGTTCTGGCCTGCCTGTGCGCAGCCCTGATCGCTGTCCCGGCGTACGGCTTCTACTACGTGCACGACGACAGCGTGTCGGATTCCTCTGACGGTCTGGGTAGCTACGAGGTCTTCATGGTGGTCGACGAGACCGCCGTGGGAGGCGACGTGCACTCCGACCTGATGTTCGTTCCGGCGGGCAGCACGGCCGATGTCGTCCTTACCGAGGGCATCATCTCCAGCGAGAACCAAAACGGGCTGGACGCCATTCACAACTATGACGTTCAGTCGGTGGCCGACTACCTCGCCGCCAACGGCTACAACGCTGAGATCAGCGTGTATGCCACCGGCGAGCAGCAGGCCTACAAGGACGCGGAAGGCGCCTACGCCGCCACGTCCCAGAACGTGAGCGAGGCTTACACCGCCCCCGCGAAGGGCGATGGCTCGACCGTTCTCGATCGCTACGACAACGTGGTGATCACGGTGACCAAGTAGGTCGCCGACCGTTGCAGGGCCATCGTCGACCAGCGGTGGCCCTGCGCATCCTGCGCAGGGCGCGCACGCGAGGTCGCAGGCACGAGCCGGAACTCGCACGCAGCGCGGGCCACGGGAAAGGGGCTTGGGAAGGCGGGGTTGACGAAGCATCATCCGCTATCTATAATCCCCTGACTCAACTATTAAGCACCATCTTGCCTGGTGAGACGGCCGGGCGCACAGGAGGGGGATTATGGGGTTTCAGGTTCCTCGCGTTACGATCAAAATCGACTTCAAGGAAGGCGCATCCTTCGGCGAATTAAGTCTCATTTCGTTCGGCTACGGCCTGCATCAAGCGTGGATCTACAGCTCCATGTTCGACAAAGGCGGCATTTTCGGAACCGGAGGCCTCCAGGCCGGGCCCTTCAACGATCAACTGTCCCTGGCCTATTTCGTCTCGATCCTCATCTACGGCCTGCTGCTGCTTATCGCAAGCATCCTCGACACCAAGCTCATCCGAGCGCTGCACGCTACCCCCACCCTCGTTGCAGCCGCCCTACTCGGCGCAACGGGAACGCTTCTCTTGCTCGGGTCGGGCGCGGAATCGCCCTTCGACGGCAGCACGCTGCAAATCATTTCGGGCATCTTGACGGGAACGGGCTCTTCCATCTTGCTGCTTGCTTGGGGCATCGCCTTCTCGCGGCGCGACTCAGCCTCCATCATCATTAACGGAGCGCTCTCCATCGCCATCGGATTCGGCATCTACGGCCTCGTGCTGCACCAGATCCCCTTCCCGTGGGGCGGCGCGGCAAGCGCGCTCATCCCCTTTGCGGAAATCGCCCTCCTGCTTGTGCTGCGTCGCCACGTGAGCCTCGATTTCGACAATCGCCAGCTCTTTTTCCAGCCGCTGCCCATCAATCACGCGCGTTTCGTGATGCGCTTCGGATTGCCGGTGTTCTTCCTCGGCGTGGCCCTGGGCATCATGCGCCAAAACTCCATTGAGACCATCCTGCCCGGCAGCGCCTTCGAAGATCAGGCGTTGCTGTTCGTCACCGCCTGCGTCGCCACGGTGCTCATTATGGTGACGTTTCTCGCCCTCGGCGGCGACGAGCGCTGGCATATCTTCTTCCGGCCGCTCATCCCGTTCATCGCCGTAACGGCCATTTTCATCCCGTTCATCGCCGTAACGGCCATTTTCATCCCCTTCACGACCGGGGGCACGTCGTTTTGGGGGACCTCGGTGGTGCTTGTCGGATACATGTCCTTCGAGGCGCTTATGTGGATCTTCTTCTCGGAGCTCTCCCAGCGCTTCCGCCTCTCCCCCATCTTCGTATTCGGCCTCGGCCGCGGTGTTATGGCGCTGGCGGCCCTCGGCGGCTCTACCTTGCCACTGTTCACCGGGGCCCTCGGGACGCCCACCGGCCTCGGCGAAATGGGCACCGTGCTCATCGTGCTTGTGGCCATGATGCTTGCCTACGCCCTTCTGCCCGACGAGCACGAGATGGCCGCTATCGTTGCCGTGACGCCGAAGAGGGGCGCCGCCGCGCAGAACCTTCCCCGCACCCCGCTCATCGCGGTGAACGAGGGGGACGCGGCAACGGCCGTCCACACAAGCGATGAGGCGCCCGAGATCGCCGATGCGACCTCGTGGGAGCGGGCCGTGGCCTCCGCCCTCGCCGATTTGGGCGACCCCGAGGAGGTGCTCGAGGCGCTCTCCGCCGCGGCAACCACCGCAAACCGCGGAAACGCCCCGCAGGAGCAAGGTGTCGACGCAGAGGGAATCGAAGACGAGGTCGAAGGAGGAGGAGTCGAAGCCGCCGCGACTGGCGCTGCGACCCCCGCCCCCTCCCCGGCCCGCCAGGCCATGGACTTCTCGCGCTCCATCTTCACTGAGGGTTCCGACGCCACCCCGCCAGCCGAGGACACCCCCGCTGCCCGAGGTCGCTTCCGTCAACGCTGCGAAGTCATCGCCAACACCTACCTGCTGTCGCGCCGCGAGAGCGAGGTCATGTACTACCTGGCCCGCGGCTACAAGTCATCTCACATCCAGCAGCAGCTCTACATCTCCGAGGGCACGGCGAAGACCCACATCCGCCACATCTACCGCAAGCTGAACATCCACAGCCAACAAGACCTCATCCACCTCATCGACGAAGTGGAGCTGTAGAGGCAATTTTCCCCAATCGGGCTGCGAATTTTGGGGCATTTGTGGCGATCGCGAACTTGTTCTTGATTAATTTGGTCATGAAAAGTATTATTTGATTCTATTAATAATTTCGGCTCTCAGAGAGAAAGGAGAAGTATGGCCTGTTCATTCCGCTATTTCCTACTTAAACGCTGCCAAGGTTTGACCGGTTTAAACACTACAAGCACGAAGAAGTTCTTCGCCGCCGCCGAGGATGCACATCCCGAGGCATTCGCGCCGCTTCTTCTGCTTGCGATCTGCGACGGACGCGAGGAATACCTGCTCCGACGCGCGGAGGGCACGAAGGCGGCCGAAATGTTCGACGAGTTCGTCGAACACTGGCATGCGTCGGGGCGTCCGCTGGAGGTGTACCTGGGCATGCTGTCCGACGGCGACCCGTTCAAAACCATCCTCGTCGAATGGCGCACCGATTCCTCGCGCATCGAGGTCGACCGCAAAATCCTGAAGTACGTCTCGACCGCCTTCGGCGATCTTCTGGCCGACAAGAACATGACCCGCGCCGAGGCCTGCCGCGTCACCCGCCTGAACAAGGGCAACTTCTACGCCTTCCTCAAAGGGGACACGTCGAAGATGAGCCGCAAGACGGCCATGAACGCCTATCGCGAGATCGCCGCGCTCTAGCATCCGCAAGGCCGAGCAAGGCCGAGCAAAGCCGAGCAAAACCGCGCCCGAACGCCACGGGCCCGCAGCCGCAAAAGGGCTGCGGGCCCGCTTTCGCTGCGGGAGAACACAACTCCCGACAACCGACTCCGCCCTCCCCTACCGCGTCTCTCCGGAAGCAGACGGGAAGGTAAGCCCCAAGGAGAGCTCGCTGCCTTCCAAGGTGGCCTCAACTTCGATCTCCTGAGCGGCGGCAAGGCTCGCTACGACGGCAAGGCCCAGGCCGGCACCTCCCCGAGCCCGGGCGGCGTCGGCACGGTAGAAGCGCTCGAAGAGGCGATTGACGTCGATAGCCGTCGGATCGGGCACCTTGTTGGAGAAGGTCAAGCTGCGGCCCCGCTGAACGATGGACGGCGCGGACGTCCCATAGCGCAGGGCATTGCTCACCAAGTTCTCGAACATACGAGCCAGCGCCTCGCTGTCAGCCTCAACCATCAAGGATTCGTCGGGAAAATCCACCGTCGGCTCCCAGCCGCGCTCTTCGAAAGCGGGAAACTGGCCCGTGAGCACGTCGGCGAGCACCGGTAGAACGACAAGGGGGCGCCTATCCAGCTCGGAAGCGGCGTCAGTGGCGCGAGCGTAGGCAAAAAGAGCGTCAAGCAGGCCCTCCATGTCGGCCAGGCGCGCCTCGGCCGCCTGCAGGTAATGGGCGCGACGAGCGTCGTCCGGTTCCTCGACGGCCAGGGAGACATAGCCCTTCGCGCCCATGAGCGGCGTGCGAATGTCATGGGATAGGCTCGCCAGATCACGCTGGAACTGGCGCTGCTCGGAGACACGCTCGCGCTCGCGTCGATCGGCGGCATCCAGCGTGCCGTTCACCGCGCGTGCCAGATCGACGAACCCAGGCCCGGGCATCTCGGTGGTCAAGCGGCTATTGGAGCGCCCGTCGCGGCTCCACAGGAAGCGGGCCATGCGTCGAAGCTCGTGACCGTACAGCAGCACCATCGCGAACCCGCAGAGCGCCAGGCCTCCGAAGCAAATGGCAAGCGTCACAACTGTCCTTTCTCGTTTCGTTTGTTGCAGAGCACCTGTCGCATGGCTCTAGTTGTGGCAAGGGGCGACCGAGGTCGCCCCCTACGGAGACTAGCATGCAGTGAGACGTTGTCACGCCACTCCACCAGATGTCTCCTACAAATCGCGTTTGCGCAGCGGGCCGAACGTCAGCGCGGCGCAGAGGGCAACTGCGGCGGTGCCCACGATGAGCACCTGCACGGCGAGGGGCGCCATGGTCAGCGGGGCGGCAGCAGGCGTCGCGAGCAGCGTCGAGGCGTGATTGCCCACATTCTGCATGCACGACGCGAGCATCCACGGCTCCAGCGCGCCGATCCAGGGCACACCTCGCCCCAGCAGAAGCAGCACCTGGCCGAGAAGCGAGCCGGCGATGCCGGAGCTGACCACCAGCGCCCAGGCCACCCCGGCCCCGGCGCTGCGGGTCGCCCACACGATGACCGCCGTCGTGCACCCGTAGGCGAAGGCCAGAAGCCAGGCCAACCCGAGGAAGAGCGCCAGATCGCCCAACGGGCTTGCCGCCGCATAGGTGAAACCTGCCGCCGCGAAGGACGCCGCTCCGGCCAGGGCGGCCACGGCCAGATAGAAGGCCGCAAGAAGACCGACGAGTACCAGCTTCTCGCCGTAGTAGCGCACACGTCCCCGGCGATCCATCACCAGGTTGCGCGCGAAGCGCATGGAGAAGTCCTGGGCGAGGAAGAGTGCCGTCACCAGCGAGACGACCATGGCCAACGCCCCTCCCGACACCGCCATATCTCCCAGCATATCGGCCGGCGAGGCCAGGGTGCGCATGTCGCGGGACACTCCTTCGAAATCGGCGTCGCTGAGCGCCTCGGGATTGTCGGCGACGAGATCCCACAGCTCGCTCGAGGCGAATGCGGAATCGCTTGCCGTCTCATCGTCGCGCATGCTGTCCTCTTCGGATTCGGCCGACCCGGCGGCCTCGGCAGCGCCTAGCGTGTCCAGCTCATCCAGCGACAGACCGCGCCCCGAGGCGCCGGCCGCAGCCGCGGCCTCTGCCGATGCATTCGCAGCGCCAGCATCCCCTTCGCCCAGGACGCCGGCCCCGCCGGTCACCCCGTCACTGACGTTCACGGTCATCTCGAAGCTCGTCGCCGTCATGCGCAGAAACTCCGGCGAGGACACCCAGTGCATCATGCCGGCCGCCAGAGCGGACAGAGCCACCAGCACGATAGCGGCCACCCAGAGCATCTTGCCGTGCACGAGGCGATATATATCGCTCTTCAACAAGTTAAACATACTGCGCGCCCCCTTCCATCAGCTCCACGAAGTACTCTTCCAGATCGCGATGGTCTTGGGACAGCTCGCGCACCACCTCACCGGAGCGGGCGAGCAGGCGGCTGATGGCACCATCGTCGTAGTCGCCCGCGACGACAAGGGCCCCGTCCGGCTCCGCTTTGAAGGCGAGCGCGGGATACGCCTCTTCCAAAAGCGCCAGGGCCCGGGCCGGGTTCTCGGTGCGAACGCGCAGGCTGCTGCGACACTCGGCGGCCACCTCTTCGGCCGTCATTTCGCGCACCATGCGCCCGTCGGCGATGACCCCGTAGCGCGTGGCCATGCGATCGAGCTGATCGAGCACATGCGAACTGACGACCACCGTGATGCCCAAGGTTTCGTTCACACGCACGATGAGATTGCGCATGGCGCGCGTCGCCTCCGGGTCGAGCCCGTTGAACGGCTCGTCTAGCAGCAGCACGTCGGGGCTGCCGAGCAGCGCCATGGCGAGCCCCAGCCGTTGCTTCATACCGAGTGAGAACCCGCGCACCTTCTTGTTGCCAACCGAGGAGAGCCCCACGAGCCTGAGCACCTCCTCGCAGCGGGCCGGGCCGTCCACGATGCCCCAGGCAAGCGCCTTCGCCATGAGGTTCCGGTAGGCCGACAGGTTCACAAGCAGCCCCGGCTCTTCGATCAGCACGCCGATGCGCCGCACGCCGCCGTCTTCGGACTCCCCGTCCCCCGCCGAGGCTCGATCGCTTTCGAACAGTACGACCTCGCCAGCCGTCGGAAGGGCGTCGCCGCAGATCATCTTCATGACCGTCGATTTGCCCGCGCCGTTTTTTCCGACGAAGCCGTAGATGTCCCCCGCAGCCACGGTCATGGCGAAATCGCGCACCACAGCCCGGCCGTCGTAGACCTTGGTCAGCCCGCGCGCTTCAATGACATTCACGGCCGTCTCCCTTCTCGCATGTATCCCATCGCTTCCGTCCTTTCTCGCTTATACCGCATTTCCAGCGACTTTCAGTGTGGACGCGGGAATTAAAGAAAGTTCTGGCGAAGCGTTAAGATTGTTTGAAGATGCCGACGCCAACGCATCCGCGCGTATTATCCTGCTTGCCATGGAAACCGTCGCCGACATACTCATCATCGAGGACGACCCCTCTATCAACGAGGTGGTCTGCGCGCATCTGGAGCGTCGCGGCTACCGCTGCCGCCAGGCCTTCTCGGGCACCGAGGGCCTCTTGCTTCTGCGCGAGCAGCGCCCGGACGTCGTTATCACCGATCTCATGCTGCCCGGCGTGCCCGGCGAGGAGATCGTGCGCGCCATCCGCGGCGCCGATAGCGCGCTGCCCATCATCGTCATCTCGGCGCGCATCACCGCCGCCGACAAGATTTCCCTTCTGCAAGCCGGCGCCGACGACTACCTGACCAAGCCCTTCGATTTAGACGAGCTGCAGGCCCGCATCGAGGTGCAGCGACGCCACCATGCCGAGCGCGCGCATGCCGGGACGGCCGTGGGCGCCGCGAAGGCGGACGGCTCCTCGCAGCTGCTCGCCTTCCGCCGCTGGGAGCTGGATCCCGACGGGCGCGTCTTTTGCGTCGACGGCAAGGAGGTGGCCCTCACGCGCACGGAGTTCAACATCCTAGAGCTGCTCATGGGCCGGCCGCAAAAGGTGTTCACCAAGCAGGAGCTGTTCGAGCTGGCTTGGGGCGAGCCCTACTCGGTGGAGGACTCCACGGTGAACGTGCACGTGTCGAACCTGCGCCGCAAGCTGAAGCCCACCGGCACCGACGGCTACCTGCAAACCGTGTGGGGCATGGGCTACAAACTGCACAATGCCTGACGGGCGGCGCCGCAGAGGGCTGCGCCGCACATCGCTCGCTAACATTCCTGATGCTTTTGCTCATGAATGTTGTTGACCCCACCCCCTTTCCCGTCAATTAAGCTCGCAAATCTCCTGAAAACCGTGATGGTCTGGCAATTTCTCCCAAGTTGACACGGTGAAACACCGCGCACTGTGGGACAATGGGCAGACTTATCCAACTACTCCGGTGAAAGGTTCCGCCGTGTTCGATTTCTTCCGCAAAAAGGGCAACAACCCCGAGAAGCCCGCCAAAGACGGCGGCTCCCAGAACGCGGCCGGCGCCACCGCCTCGGGCCGCACCACCCGCGACGCGCTGGCGGAGTTCACCGCCACCCCGCTGCCCGACGCCATCGACGGCCTGCTGTTCCGCGTGTCCATGGCCGACCCGGCCGACCCGACCTCGTCTTCGGGCTTCGATGCCTACGCCGCCCGCCTGCTCTCCGAAGCCGAGGCGCCCAGCCTGCGCGCCATCGCCGTGGAGCATCCGGTGGAGCTGCGCCGCCTGAACACCACGGGCCTGTTCTGGTCCATCTTCGACGACAGCACGATTTCGGCCGGCAACCGGGGCACCATTTTGCGCATCGAGTCCGTGCTCGATCGTTTGGCCCTCATTTCGAAGGCCTTGGAAGGCGACGAGGGCACCGCCTTTGTGAGCGCCACGACCGAGGGCGCCTGCAGCGAGCTGGACTGGCAGGTGCTGCGCTCCATCGCCAACGACGCCAACGACTACCTGACCGCCGCCGAACGCGATAACAAGCTGGACACCCAGTACGGCACGACGGGCACCCGCGGCGGCAACTGGGATCTCTCCACGCGCCTGGCCGCCGCCTGCGAGGCCATGGTGCTCCCCTTCCGCCTGGAATACCGCTTCGCCTGCGATGCTGGCACGGGCACTATTGTGGCCAGCGTGTCGCTGCCTACCCCCGACGTGTTCCCGAAGTCGCGCTGGAGCAGCGCCACGGGCCAGTGGGCCGATTGCACCGCCCAGCGTCCTGCCGCCGCGGCCGCCTACGCCCTGCGCCTGGCGGCTCTCATTGCCGCCGCCGCTTTCGGCACCTCCGTCGGGGTGACGCGCGTCGTCGTGAACGGCCGCGAGGGTTCCATCGCGGGCCCGACCGTGATGTCGCTGGAGTTCGGCCGCATCCCCTTCACCATGGGCGCCATGGCGAAGATCCGCAGCGGCGAGTTCTCCGCGCCGGCCACCGAATGCGACCCGGCTGCGCTGTTCGACATGCTGCATCTGGCCCAGTTCGCCGTCAACATCGACGAGGCGGGCAACTTGCAGCCCGTCGAGCCGCTGCCGGTGGAGCTGTCGGTTCCCTTCACCCCCGTGGCCGAGGACACCCGTCCTTTGCCGGAGAACCTGCGCGGGCTTCTGCATGCCGACATCGTGAGCGATTTGGACGTTATGAGCGAGCAGAACGCCGATCTGGCCGCCCGCTACCGCGCCATCATGGAGGAGAAGGACGACTCGCTGCTTCTGGCGGTGGCCCAGCTGGAGGACATCGTCGCCGAGACGAGCGCCGCCGCGACGACCGACGTCATAGCGGACGACCTCGCCCAGCCCGCCGAGCCGCGCCGCCTTCTGTACTGCGAGAACGTCTTCGCCCGCTATCTGACGAGCCTCGTGGAAAGCGACCCCACCGTGCGTTACGTGCGCGCCTCGGACATCGGCCAGGCGGCCCGCTCGTCGCTCTCGCGCATCTACCGCGACATGGGCGACTTGGACGCCGCCGAGGCCCAGGCCCGCGCCTGCATCGAGCTGGCCCCCACAAGCGCCCCGGCCTACAACGACCTCATCACCTGCTTCGCCGAGGGCGACCACTACGACCGGATCATCGACGTGGCCCGCGATGCCCTGCGCGTGGCCGTCACCGGGAACGACATCGCCTATGTGTACTACCGGCTGGCCTTCGCCTACTGGCAGACGGGACGTTTGCCCGAGGCGCTGGCCTGCTACCTGCGTGTGCCGGAGACGAGCCCCATGGGCGAGGCCGCCCTGCGCGAGCGCAATGATTTGGTGAGCGAGATGGGCAACAACGTGCCCGGCAGCGATTGGGATCCCACGGCCTGCCTGCGCACGGCCGGCGTGCCCTTGGCGCCCCTGGACGACGTGATGGAAGTGGTGGGCCGCGCGCTCATCGAGCTCTGCGACGCCAACATGCCGCTGGCCGCCGCCCCTCTGGCGAGCCTTGTGGCGAGCACCCAGCGCAACGACATCCTCCACGCCGTAGCCGCCAGCCTCCGCCAGGGCGTGTAGAAAGCCGACAAGCTACGCAAGAATCTATTCCCCGCAGAAACTGGTCGGCTTGACAGAGAAACAGCCGAAGAACAGCTTCTTTGTTCCATCTTGAACCATTCCCTTGAGGTAGTATAATTTTCTATACAATTTTCCTACCTCAAGGAGGTCGCCGTGGATGCCGTTATGGATCCCATCTATCCGGTTTCCGCCCTGCAGAAGCGTCAGGGCGACGTTAAGCGGGCCGCCCAAGACCACATCGTGCGCATCACGGAAAACGGTACCGGCGCCTACGTGTTCTGCTCGGAGACCATGTTCGAACAGCGCATGGCCGAGGTCGCCGAACAAGCTGCCTATGAGGAGCGCCTCGCGATGGGCATCGAACGTGGGCGAGCCGACTACGCGGCGGAACGCGTTGTCCGCGGAGTCGATGCTGCACGCGCCGAACTGAAGCGGCGTTACTTCCATGGCTGAGATCGTTTTCACCGAAGGGTTCATGGCAGATGCCGCCATCGTGGAGCGCGAGGAGAAGCTTGACGAGATCCTCGACACCATAGCGCTTTTGGAAGATGCGCCGGAGATCGGTTCCGCCATTCTTCCCGCATCAATTCGGCGCCGCTATGGCTCCCAGGTGCGCAAGCTTGTCGTGCGGCCCTTCGATATCATCTACGACTACCTTCCAAAAGACGACGCCGTAGTCGTTCTCACGCTCATTCACCAGCGCGGCGCCCGCTAGGCCCGAAATGCCCTAGCACATGAGACCTCGCGCGAATATGAGGCCTTCGCTGCCTGCGCCTATTCTAGCCTCGCGCCCATTGCGATTCGCTGCACTTGCGCATTTCGCCCGCAGAGTCTGGCAAGTTTTTCAAGGATTTCGACATTTGACCCGTGAAGCGCCGCGCAAAAGGGACTTCAACGGCCCCTTTTGCTGACTGATTATGCGTTTTTCGTTATCCGTCAACAACTGACCGGACACCAATGTCGAAATCCTCGAAAAACTTGTCAGATTCGGCCCGATTTCCTGAACATAGAAACCGCTGCGGGGCACGGCGCGCACATAGCCCTCGGCCACGAGCTGATC
>OLQO01001447.1_pt1 | contig 15469 bp, 10 predicted proteins | sample 1672281 | NCBI WGS metagenome assembly OLQO01 (sample SAMEA3136667, study PRJEB25190) | human gut metagenome | biome: human gut; feature: human-associated habitat; material: faeces | place: Austria | collected 2013
TATCCGTTTTTCCGGTTGCAACCTGAAGTGCCTCTTTTGTGATACGCAGCATGAGGACGGCATACTGATGTCCGATGAAGATATCGTAACAGAAGTTAGTAGATACCCTGCCGCTACCGTGATACTGACCGGTGGAGAACCCTCCCTTTGGATTGACCGTGAATTTGTGGATTGTCTGCACCAGGCGGGAAAGTATGTCTGCATTGAAACAAACGGTACCCGTCCGCTGCCGGATAATATAGATTGGGTGACCTGCTCTCCCAAGCAGGGGGTAAAGCTGGAAATTACGCGTATGAATGAAGTGAAGGTGGTGTATGAAGGGCAGGATATTACTGTTTATGAGCAGTTGCCCGCCGGGCATTTCTTTCTTCAGCCTTGCTCTTGCAGCAATACGGCCGAAACGGTGGATTGCGTGATGAAGCATCCTAAGTGGAGACTTAGTTTGCAGACACATAAGCTGATAGATATCCGGTAGGCATTTATAAAACGAATAATGGCTGTAAGCAATACTTACAGCCATTATTCGTTCATGCACGGGAGGAGAGGCTCGAACTCCCGACACCCGGTTTTGGAGACCGGTGCTCTACCAACTGAGCTACTCCCGTGTTTGCGGCTGCAAAGGTAGTGTAATATTTGGAATATACAAACCTATTTATGAAAAAATATTGTTCATTATTCGTTTAATAGGCCTAACTCATTGAACATGACCCGGTATATTGCTGATTTTTTTTCAATGGGCAACGGGTAGGCACGGCTGGACGAAGGCATTCTGTATAATCGCATTGTCCGGTCTTCGAATTCGAAAGGTTCACTGGTTCCTACAACGGGTTCTTTTACCTTTATTTGTTCACGAATAATATCCGTTGCTTTTTGTCCTGTGGTTACAATGGCCTTGCACATTGGAATCTGCTTCAGTAGCAAACTGATATCTGTCTGTTCTACAACTTCCAGAAATTTGTCTGAGGCATTGTCCTGTAAACGGCGAACAGCTGAAGCGGTATCATAAAGTGCGATGCCTTTTTTGTTCAAAAGATCAATAATACGTTCCTTGTCAAATACCTTTTTGTCAGGATTCAGAAAGTGGTCTTTGTTTTGGAAAAATATTATTCCAAAAATACGCCACATATCATTTTGCAGATTGGGATAAAAGAATTCCATGCTCCATCGTTTCTTTTGTGGGGGAAAACTGCCTAACATCAGTAGTTTGGCGTTAACCGGTAAAAAAGGCTCTAATGGATGTTCTTCTATATTTAATAAGGATTTCATAAAATCTTTAATGATTATTCTTTTGGCTTTGGTTCTTTTTTAGCCAGTAATACAATGTTATACACATATTCCGTCATCCAGTTTTCAGAATATCCTAAGGCTTGTTTGTATTTACGGATGGCAACACAGGTCTTGTGTACGCTTTCGTCTTTCCAGTCGGTCTTGGTCATGATATCATGAATTGTTTTCTCGGTCATGTTACGTAACATTTTTTTCATTACGCTGGGCATACGGAATTTCCATTGCATCAAATTACCTATCAGCATCATCAAGTCATTGCTGAATCCTTGGAACATAAAAAGATAAGTCTTGACATCATTTACATTCTTGCAATTCTTTTTTATAGAACCGTCAATTTCTTTAAAGAAATCATCACTTAGACCATAAAGTTCTACTAACATCTTTTTGCAGCGTGACTTCTCAGCAATTCCCAACTTGTTGTTTTGGGTCGGTATTTTAAGGGTGCGTTTGAAAACTGCCATGTCTGGCAAAAAATTAATATTTGTGATACCTATGTTGCAGGCCATTACAGACTGATAATATACACGGATTAGTGTCATGAAGTCTTCCATACCACCTATGCGGCTTGTTTCTTCTCCTTCTGTCTGTTTTTTACCAAATAATTTTGAAAATATGCTCATTGTGTTCTTAAATTATATTGTTTTCCTGTCTGCAAAGATAGCGATAAAAACTGAAACATTTTTGATTAAAATCCTTTTGTTTTACTATTTATCATTTTTATTGAATGGTTGATGCCGGGGGAATTGCTTTGTGTTACCAGCATTCCAAATCATTTTCAATATCTTTCATTCTGTCTTTGGTGAAAACTGGATTTTTGACCCCGTTACGTTTCTGAATTCGATAGTCTTCCAATAGACGGAATGCATATTTCCCTAGTAAAGTAATGGCTATCAAGTTACAGATAGTCATAAATCCCATTGCCATATCGGCCAGGCTCCATGCCAGTTCCAGACTGGCCAATGCCCCAAACATAACCATTCCTCCCACTGCTATACGATAAATGGGGATAGCCCATTTCCGATGAGTTATGTAACGTACATTGGCTTCACCGTAATAATAATTTCCCAAAATGCTGCTATAGGCGAAAAACAGAATTGCCACCGCCACATAAATAGTCCCGATGTTGCCTATTTCATTATTCAGTGCCATTTGAGTAAGTTTTATTCCATTGGCTTCTTTTGTGGAGGCCACTCCGCTGAAAAGAATGATGAAAGCAGTGCAGGTACATATGACAAGTGTATCGGTAAAAACTCCCAATGTCTGAATTAATCCTTGTTTTACAGGATGGGTAACATCGGCACTTGCCGCTACATTGGGTGCGGAACCCATACCGGCCTCATTGCTGAATAATCCACGTTTGATTCCTTGCATTAATGCCATGCCTATACCTCCGCTTAATGCCTGTTCCCAGCCAAAGGCATTCGCTATAATCAATTCAATAACTTCTGGCAAATGCTTTGCATTTACAATTACGATGAAAAGGGATAAAAAGATGTATCCCAATGCCATGACAGGAACAATAATGCTACTTACTTTAGCAATACGCTGAATGCCTCCGAAGATGATAATTAATGTGAGCGAGGTCAGTATCACTCCCATTAGGCTGGGAGGAATATTGAATGCTTCTTCGAAAGCGGCACAAATGGTATTGCTTTGTACTGAATTAAAAGCAAATCCAAAAGTAAAGATAAGCAAAAAGGCAAACAAAACTCCCATCCACGGCTGTTTTAATCCTTTTTTCATGTAATAAGCTGGCCCGCCAACGAAAGAATTATGTCCGTGTACTTTATATAATTGGGCCAATGTGGACTCAATAAAAGCGCTGCTGGCCCCCAAAAGAGCAATTACCCACATCCAGAAAACTGCACCCGGACCACCCAAAGTAATGGCGGTGGCGACTCCTGCCAAATTGCCTGTTCCTACGCGGCTAGCTATGGAAACGGCAAAAGCTTGAAAAGAGGAAATATGGTGTTCGCGACCTTCTGTCTTGCCTGTAGAATCACCTAATAGTCGTATCATTTCTCTTATCATGCGGAATTGTACGAAATTTGTTTTAAAAGTAAACCAAAATGCACATCCTAACAGCATGATGATCAAAATATAAGTCCAAAGCACATCATTCACTCTGCTGATTAATAGGGTCAGTATATCCATTTTACTTATTCCTTGTTTAATTTAAAATAGAACTTATGTCCATGGAAAACAAGTTCCACTAGACCAAAACGGATAAAGTCTGCTAATAGTTCACAAGTTGTCTTGTGGTTTAACCTGCAAAGTTTGCAACATTGATTTAATGAAAGTTTTTCTTTTTCTTTCAAGACATCCAGTAACCGTTGCTCTCTTTCGGTAAATGTTACAAGTGCTCCTTCAGGTTTTTTGCTGTGTTGCCACATCTTTAGATGGACGGGAGTGGCCAGTATGTTTTCGTCTTTGATGCGGATATAGGCCCATGGCTTATTCGTTTCATCTAGGGCATATACAGGTTTAGAAACCGTTTCGTTAATACGTATTTCCAATACAGTTTTTCCTTCTACCTTGTAAGTCTGCGTTTCCAGTTCTACTTTGGGCTTGCAATACATGGTTGCTGCTGCTTCTATCATATATATTTCTTCGTCAGAGCGGACTCCTGCTATTTTGCCATTGTCCTTTACTCCTATTAACAGCCTGCCGCCCTCGGTATTGGCGAATGCGGAAAGGCTACGGGCTATTTTGCGTGCGTCCGAAATCTCGAATTTGAAATCCTGATGACAGTGTTCTCCCTCCGAGACAAGCTGTCGTATGTATTGTGTATCCGTTAATGCTTTCATTTCAATTGCAAAAATAGGAAAAATGAAACATATTGTGGGTATCGAATGATAAAAAAGCCGATATTAGTTTGTCTGTTATCAAGCTTTTTGCTTCATTTGCAGTGGAATAAAAATAATTAGCCTTTAAAATCTATGGGAATAAGAAAAAAATGTTTGATCATTACATTATTATGCTTTTCTAGTCTGATGCATGCAAGTGAATTCATGTTTAAACTTTTGGAGGTGAAAGATGGTCTGTCAAACAATCAAGTCCTTGATATATTTAAAGATTCCGAAGGTTTTATGTGGTTTGCCACAGCTTCCGGTTTAAATCGGTATGACGGGTGCCAGATGACTTTGTTTCGTAGTAATAATGCTGATCCGGCTTCTTTACCTGATAATTATATCAAAAGCATACAAGAAGATTATAAAGGAAATTTATGGATTCTTACCGGTGTGGGTTATGTCATTTACAACTCGGAATCAGAAACATTTGATAGGGAGGTGCATGCATGGCTATGTGAAGTCGGTATTGACGGAACTCCAGCATTAGTATATATAGACCATAATAAAAATATGTGGTTTTATATAAAAGGAAAAGGCTGTTATTTGTACATTCCGGAATCTCAATTACTGTATCCGCTTTTGTTTGATACTCATCAGTTGCCAGAAGGTGATATTACGGACATTGTAGAATGTAGTAAGGGAATCTTGTTGGTATATAATACCGGAAGACTTGTTTGTTTGGATACTCGGACAAATGAGATTAAATGGCAGCAGGATGATTTGGTTGGGGAATTGGGAACTGACAAGCAGGGAATTTTCACTCTGTTTGTAGATCGTGATAATGATATATGGATGTACAGTCCGCTTGGAATATGGGTTTATAATCCGGAACAGGAAAAGTGGCTGTCTTGGCTGACAAATATTATCAAGCGTCGGTCTCATAACATGGTCCGTGCTGTATCACAGGATAAGCAGGGGCGTATATGGATAGGAACAGATCAGGATGGCATTGATATATTGGATAAGAAGACAGGGGAAGTGAGGCAGTTGCGGAACAAGGCAGGTGATGAACGTAGTTTGCAAAATAATACAGTAATGGTTCTATACGAGGATTCCAGTGAAACTATGTGGGTGGGGACTTATAAAAAAGGAATTTCCTATTTTAATGAGTGTGCTTTTAAATTTGGTGCAGAGTATATAGGAGATATTAGTTGCATTGAAGAAGACAAAGAGGGGTATGTGTGGCTGGGTACCAACGATGTCGGTATCATATATTGGAATTCCGTGACTGGCAACCGGGCTGCTTTTCCACAGAAAGGTAAGGATAAACTCACTACTGATGCCATTGTTTGCATTTTGAAAGCCAGTGATGGGAAACTTTGGATTGGTACTTTTGGGGGAGGCTTGATTTGTTATGATAACGGTCGTATTATTCATTATAAAAAAAACATACCGGAACGGCAAAATTCTTTGGCTCATAATAATGTATTGGCTTTGGCTGAAGATAAGCAGGGGATTATATGGATAGGTACATTGGGTGGGGGAGTGCAGAGTTTGAATCCCAAGACGGGTTTGTTCACCACTTATAATACAACTTCGGCCGGTTTGATATCCGATTATGTTTCCTCTTTGTGTATGGGAAAAGAGGGCTCTTTGTGGATTGGTACCGCTCAGGGACTTTCGGAATTGGATATTGAAACTAAAAAAGTGGTTAATCTGGAAGGTACTAAATCTGGTAAGGAATATTTTTCTGATCAGAATATAAGTCAGGTGTATGAGGATAGCCGTGGATTGATATGGATTGGTACATGTGAGGGGCTGAATGTTTATAATCCCAAAACGGATGAACTGATTATATTAGGAGTGGAGCAAGGAGTTTCCAGCCCTATCATTTCTGGAATAGTAGAAGATGGTAATGAAAATATATGGGTGACTACAGCACGTGGAATAACTAATGTCATACCGGCAGTAGATTTAAAAACAGGGCGCTATATTTTTCATAGTTGTGTTTATGATGACAAAGATGGTTTGCAAAATAGTGGGTTCAACCTGCGTTCCATTAAAAAATTGTCTTCTGGAGAAATTCTTATGGGAGGGCTGTATGGTATTAACCGCTTCCGTCCGGATGATATAAAATACAATAAAAAACGTCCCAGCGTGATGTTTACCCGTTTGTTCTTGTTCAATGAAGAAGTAGGGGTGGGTGAGGAATATGAAGGTAGGGTGATTTTGGATAAGGCGTTGAACAAGGTAGATCAGATAAAATTGAGTTATGAACAGAATATGTTCAGTGTACAATTTGCTTCTGATAACTATATTTTGCCGGAAAAAACGGAGTATGCTTATAAACTGGAAGGTTTCAATGAGGGTTGGATGACTACTGCCTTTGGCAAAGTGACTTATACTAATCTAGCTCCCGGAACTTATATGCTGAAGGTGAAAGCAGTCAACAGTGACGGATATGGTGGAGATGAAGAAGCTTCATTGAAAATTGTTATCTATCCTCCTTTTTGGCGTTCCGTTTGGGCATATGTTGTTTATAGCCTTTTGTTGGTTGCTGTATTGATATTGGGACGCTATTGGATTCTGCGTGGAGAACGGGATAAATTTAAAAAACAGCAAATAAAGCAAGAAATAGAGAGGAATCAGGAGAAGGCAGATATGAAATTGAAGTTCTTCACTCATGTCGGCCACGAATTACGTACTCCGCTCACTCTTATTATCTCACCGTTGGAAACGCTGATGAAGGAATATCAATCGGATGCTGCTCTGATGGATAAATTGAATATAGTGCAACGCAATGCATTAAGGTTGTTGAATCTTGTAAATCAGTTGTTGGATTTTAGGAAAATTGATGTGAATGGATATTATTTAAGTCTGTCTGATGATGATATCATCTCTTGTATTCATACGATTTGTGATTCTTTTATCTCTTTGTCTGAAAAGAAAGATATTTCTCTCATTTTTCATTCAGCAGTTCCTTCGTTGAATATGTTGTTTGATGGGGATAAAATGAGGGAAGTGATGATGAATCTGCTTTCCAATGCTTTAAAATTTACTTGCAATGGTGGACGAGTTGATGTGTCTGTCGGTTTAGTGGAAGGACAGGATTCTCGGGAAATGCTGGAAATCAGAGTGGCTGATACAGGTGTCGGCATTAAAGAAGAAAACAGAGAACGCATTTTCGAACGTTTTTATCAAGTGGATAATCCGGATATGAATATCTCAGATGGCGGAGGTGGTCTGAGTATTGTACGTGATTTTGTCACACTTCACGATGGCACGGTGAACGTAATGGATAATACTCCTGTCGGTTGTGTTTTTGTTATCCATATCCCGGTAAAGCGTTCCGAGAGTAAACCGACGAAGATAGAACAGGTGCAAGTTACAGATAAGCCGGTAGAAGACATTTCCACACTTCAGATTCCGGAGTTTTATATGGCGTCTAATGCCGGGGAGGAATCGGAAGAAGAACCAAACCATATAATAACAATAGAAGGACTGGAGGAGGATATCCGAAGATTAGAATCTGGTAATACGGAAGAAATTGCAGAAGAAAAAAACATAGAAACAATCTCAGCCGTTGCTCCACAAAGAGCAACGGTGATTCAATTGGTTGAGGGTGAGGATAATGAGATGATAACTCATATTATTCCACCGGAGGAGTTGCCGGAAATGGTGACTGCTGTTCCTGAAGAAAAAAGTGAACAGAAGTTGAAAACGGTTTGGAATCATGCTTATATTGATTTCAAACCTAGTGGGACTGCCATAACTTCGATGGATGAAAAACTGATAAATCATGCTGTGAAATATGTAGAAGACAATATTGCACGCAGTGATTTGTCTGTAGAAGAGTTAAGCAAGGAATTAGGGATGAGCCGCGTTCATTTATATAAAAAGTTATTGGCTATTACCGGTAAGACTCCTATCGAGTTTATTCGTATAATTCGTTTACAGCGGGCTGCCCAATTACTCCGTGGAAGTCAACAGAATATTTCAGAAATAGCCTATCAGGTGGGCTTTAATAATCCGAAATATTTCAGTCGGTATTTTAAGGAAGAATTTGGTATACTACCTTCGGCTTTTCAATATAGACAAGGCAGATAGTTCTCAATATTTTATAGTGTCATTTAAAGTGTGTATCGGAGTTTCGTCAACAGACATACGTTCTGTAACAGATTTCATCTATGAGTAAAAACAATTCCATTTTATTATTGTTTTTATTAGTAATAGTCATACATTAAAACCAATATAGAATGGAACATACAGTTATACATGACGAGAAAGTAGACCGTTTCGAAGTATTTGAATCGGGACAAATCGCCTATTTGCAATATGATGAAAAGAACGGAGTTTTGGATATCCTTCATACCATAGTTCCCCCACAGTTGGAAGGGCAGGGAATAGCTCAGGCTTTGACCGAGGCCGCTGTGAGATATGCTTCGGTTGTAGGGCTTAAAATACGTCCTACTTGTTCTTTTGCAAAAATGTTTTTTACCCGGCATACCCAATATAAAGACATGTTGGTGGAGTGAGAAATAAAATCAGACACGGATTGTATAAAATGCCGTGTCTGATTCGTTTTTAACTCTCTTATCTTTATATATATTTAATCACATTGTTTGTGGGTCATAATATCCAATACTAGTTTATCGGTTTCATTCATGCCTTGTGAACCAATTCTGGTCAGGTTGCGGATGCTGCGGTCCACATCATTGTCAATGATACCTTCTACAGAAGATACACATTTATGTTCCATCGCTAATATAGCTGAAAATACAGCAGTAGAAACACCGCTGCTTAATTTCAGAGCACAACTGGGCTTGGCTCCGTCACAAATCATACCTGTCAGGTTAGCGATCATATTTTGTACGGCAAAAGTGATTTGCTCGTAAGTGCCTCCCATCAAATAAGTGATACCACAGCTGGAACCTGTTGCAGCCACTACACAGCCGCATAGTGCAGACAGACGTCCCAAGCTTTGTTTGATGTAAATCGCTGTCAGGTGGCTAAGTGTCAGTGCGCGGATCAATTCTTCTTCTGATTTATGGTTATCTTCGGCATAGACTACTACCGGTAAAGTAGCTGTAATTCCTTGGTTCCCACTTCCTGAATTGCTCATGACAGGAATCATAGCTCCCGCCATACGTGCATCGCAAGCTGCCGAGGTATAAGAAAGGATGTGAGTAAATGTATTACTTCCCAATATTTGTTCTTCGCTTTTGCTGCTTTTCAGAATCTTGCCTAATTCGTGACCGTAGTTTCCTTTGAAAGAACGTTCTGCCGCTGCTTTGTTCAAACGTTTGGTCTCAAGAATAAAACGAATTTCATCCAATGGTGTGGTGGTGGCAAAATCGTACACTTTCCGCAAGTTCAACTCCGGCTCTTTTGCATCCTCATTGCAGGTGGAGGTAGTTTGTTTGTTTAGTAAAACTTGGTTGTTTAGGGCCACATATATAAAATTGGTATGCCCGCAAGCAATAATGGCCGTCGCTGTATCACCATCAGCTTCACAGATAATTTCGATATATAACTTTTCTTCTATATTCTCTTTCAGCCCGATAGAGATAGCTTGTGAGTCAATTAGTTTTTTACCCTCTGCTACGGCGTCAGGAGTGCTGTCTTTTAAGACTTCCAATTGATATTCGGATTTTCCGATTAATGCCCCTAAGGCGATAGCGATAGGTAGCCCAATCATTCCTGTTCCCGGGATGCCTACTCCCATGGCGTTCTTAAGAATATTGGCGCTGAGTAAAGCTTTAATCCTTTCAGGTCTTTTACCTAGTGTTTCTGTTGCTTTTGCTACACAAAGGGCTACGGCTATGGGTTCTGTGCACCCGATAGCCGGAACGACCTCGCGATTTATAAGGGCAATGATTTGCTCTCTTTCTGGTTTGGCGATCATAGTAGATAATTATTAAGGGGTCTTGCAAAAATCTTTTTGAAAGTGTGTCAAAACTCGGATAAAACTATCGTTTCGTTTGTCTTTTCCTTTTTGTTGATTTTCAGAATATTTTTCATTAAAGAATATTCTGAATGAATAAAATGATAGGTTTATTTAGTTTTGACACTCCTTCGACTTTTGACACACTTTGGTTATTTTTTATAGTTTTGTAATCCGGTCTGGAGGAAATCAACATATTTGTCTATATCCTCATCATATGAATATGATTTATTCAACGGTTTTCCCTCATTGTCAATCAATACATAGAAAGGTTGTGCATTGGCACCGAATTTAGAGCGTTGCAGGTAACTCCATTTATCACCGATCGTGCGTAGTGTACGTTCCTTACCGTTCTCCATCACTTTGATGTGTTCGGGCAATGGAGTTTTGTTATCAACGAACAATGTAATCAGTACATAGTCCTCAGTCATCAACTTGTTTACTTTCGGATCAGTCCATACAGCAGCTTCCATTTTACGGCAATTTACACATCCGTAACCTGTAAAGTCAAGCATTACCGGTTTTCCGGTACGTTTTGCATATTCCATACCGGCATCGTAGTCATCAAACTGCGCATGTACTTCATTGGTGTATAAGTTGAAGTCTTGTGTATTCATGGGAGGAGCAAATGCGCTGACAGCTTTCAAAGGAGCACCCCATAAGCCCGGTACCATATATACAGCAAATGCAAGTGAGATAAGAGCCATAAAAAAACGGGCAACACCTACTTTATCATCATCATCATCGTGAGGGAATTTGATCTTACCCAGCAAATAGAAGCCTAGCAAAGCGAAAATCACAATCCACAAAGCAAGGAATGTTTCACGGTCTAGAATTCCCCATCCATAAGCCAAGTCAGCAACCGACAGGAATTTCAAAGCAAATGCGAGCTCAAGGAAACCTAATACTACTTTAATTACATTCATCCAACCACCGGATTTAGGCATGGATTTCAGCCAAGACGGGAACATGGCAAACAGTGTGAATGGCAACGCTAATGCAAGAGCAAAACCTAACATGCCGATAGCAGGGGCAACTACACTACCTGTAGTGGAAACTTCTACCAACAAAAAGCCGATGATAGGACCTGTGCATGAGAATGAAACCAAAGATAGGGTGAATGCCATCAGGAAGATACTTAACAAACCACTGGTCTGTTCCGCTTTACTGTCTACTGCATTGCTCCATTTTGAAGGAAGAGTAAGTTCGAATGCTCCAAAGAAAGAGGCTGCAAACACAATTAGCATCAAGCAGAAGAATATGTTAAAAATAGCATTTGTGGAAAGTGCATTCAAGGCACTGGCACCGAATATCAAGGTTATGGCAAGACCTAATAATACATAGATCACTACGATAGAAGCACCATATGTCCATGCATCACGGATTCCTTTCTTTTTGTCTTTGCTACGTTTTAAAAAGAAACTTACCGTCATTGGGATGATAGGCCATACACAGGGCGTAAATAAGGCAAGTAATCCACCGATAAACCCGGCAAAGAAGATGTAAATCCATGAACGGTCTTGTTGTGATGTCGTTTCGCCAAATGTGTTCAGCTCTTGGATAACCGGAGTCCAATAATCTTGGACAGCAGTGTCATTGCCGATCAGGGCGGCAGTTGTAGCACTATCTGTTGCGGTAGTTGCAGTAGCTGTTTCCGCTACAGGAACTTCCGTTATGGCTGTTTCTGTTTTTGCGGGTTCAGCAGTCTTGCTTGTAGTGGCAGCGGCAACTCCTTTTCCGGAGAAAGAGAAAGAAACTTCAGTAGGAGGCAGACAGTTTTCATCGTTGCAGGCACCGAATTCCATATAACCTTCTATCATATAGGTAGCGCCCGTTATTTTTAGTTTCTGAATGAAAATGGCAGTGTTCTCAAAGTAACGTAATTTCATTTCAAACACCTTGTCGAAGTTTTCAATTTCTTTACCTTGTGGAGTGAGCTTTCCTACTAATTCTACTCCTTCTATCTTGTCTACGTTGAAAGTAGCGGAGATAGGACCTCCCGAAGGAAGATCAGTGGAATAAACGTGCCATCCGGCATCAATCTTACCAGTGAATACTATTTGTGCTTCCGTATCGGAAATCGTCTTTAACTCGGTTTTGAATTGTACCGGATCTTGAATCTGGGCAACTGCCGGAAGCAATGCCATAACGATTAAGAGGCAACTTAAAAAAAACTTCTTTTTCATTACGTATTATTTAAATTTGGATTAATGTTCATACCGCAAAGTAAGGGATAATATCTTAGATATGCCTCTTTATACCTATATTAATATCGGCAATTGCTGTTTTCAGAATAAAAAAAAGAGCAAAAAGATAACCTATTGCTCTTTTTGAAGTTCCATAACTTTGTTCCTATATTGGGAGGGAGTCATTCCCACTGAGGATTGGAAAAGGTTATAAAAGGTGGAAATGGAGTTAAATCCCAGCTCTGTAGAAATGGCTTTCAGCGGAGTTTCGTTATTGGGGTCGGATAATAGACGGATAGCTTCTTCAATACGGAAACGGTTTACATAATGAGTGAAGGATAGTTTGGATTGTTCATTGATGATACGTGATAGATAAGTACGGTTAGTTCCTAATATTTCTGCTACTTTGTCTTTTGTTATAAAATTGTCTTTGTAAATTTTTTCTTCTCTCATAATACGCTCTAATGTACGGAAAAGTTCTAAACTTTTCTCGTCGGTGAGTGAGGAGGAAGCATATTTTTCGGAAGTAGAAACCATGGAGGGGGCATTGGTTTCCAATTCTTTTATACGGCGATTCAGTTCCGTTTCTCTTTTGATTGCTTCTTGGTTTTGCTTGACTATACTTAAATAAAGTTTGTTTTTACGGTGGTAGAGGTAATAAAGCAATCCTAGAACAATCACAATGATAATAAGAATAAATGTCTGTTGTTGTATACGCTGTTCTTTCTGCATTACATCCAGCTTGCTTTGTTTTATCAAATTTTCCTGCCGCTCAGAGTCGTATTTGAATCGCATTTCACTTAAATCTCTTTCTTTGTCCTTGTTGAAAAGACTGTCGTTTTCCAAACGGAATATTTTATAATATTTCAGTGCGTCATGATATTGGTGCAATTGCTCATAGCAGGTGGACAGATTTTCGTATAGTTCATTGCGATGGATGGCGTTGACGCGTGCATAAGAAATAGCTATTCCTTGTTTTAGCAATAAAATAGCTTCTGGTTGTTTGTTTTGCTGCATTAGTATACGTGCATATCCCAAATGGGCATAGACAATAGAGGAAGTTTGTGCCGCCTGTTTGTCCTTCATGGCTTTTTTGTAATATTCCAAGGCCTGGGCATATTCACCCATATCATATAATATATTACCAAAGAGATTGTAGGTATGGGCCTGGTCGTAGAAATCATTTTCCAGCATCAATGTTTCGGCTTCATGTATATATTTCATTGCTTCCTCATTCTGTTTCATTAAAAAATACATATAGGCAGAATTTACTGCACCGGAATAAATGATGTATGGATTACGCATACTGTGTCCTAATTCATAACATTCTAATGCGTATTTGATACCGGCTGTATCTTTTTTGAGGTAATAGATGTTTGCTAAATTGCCTAAAAGCAAAGCGTATTGTTGTTGGAAATTATTTTGTTGTGCCAACTGGATACCTTTATAAAGCCATCGTATGGCACGGTAATAATCGGTTTCAATATTTGCAGAGTAGAGTCCGAGACTACCATAGACGGAACAAAGGGTGGAGTCATTATTCAGTTTGGTTGCTAGTTCAAGAGAAAGGTTCAAGTTTTTTTTGGCTATTTTTTCCCGTCCGCTCATCATTTGTGCTTGTGCTTGGTAGATATATGAATAGAGTTGGAGTAGAGGATTTTTAGTCTTGTCCGCTACGTTTTTCATAATCTCGGCGTAAGTGATGGTTTTGGAATAATCTCCTTTATTTAAATAGTATTGGCATAGAAACTTTAATGCATCCCCGTTATCAGGTTCTTTCCTAATGATCTCCAACTGTTTCTCAAGGATGACGGGGCGCTTTTGTGCATGTACACAAAAGGATATTCCCAAAAGTAACAGTAAGAAAAGACATTTTAGTTTCATATGCTTTTTTTCGGTTGAGAGTGCAAATATAATAAAACCTTTAATTTTTCTTGTTCAAAAGTCTTGCATATTTAAAATAAAGTCGTACCTTTGCAACGCTTTCAACAAAAAGCACTTCTGAAAGGAAGTTTTGGAGAGGTGGCAGAGTGGTCGATTGCGGCGGTCTTGAAAACCGTTGTACCGCGAGGTACCCGGGGTTCGAATCCCTGTCTCTCCGCAAAGAAATAGTAAATCTCGTAAAATCAAGGTTTTACGAGATTTTTTTTGTTCTTTCTCAAAAATGAAAAACAGAAAAGTTGGCACTGATTTGTTTTTTAGGAGAGAAATGGTTAACTTTAAAAATGCATGAAAGAAATTCATATTAAAATAATCGATAAAATGAAATCCTTGTTATTCCTTTATTTCTGTGTGGCAATGGCTTTTTCTGCCATGGCTTCTTCGGTATCTGACACGTATGTGATTCCTAATCCTCAGCAGATGGTGTGTGGGGGCGGTCATTTTGTGCTTCGTGCACAAGCATCTTTCTCCTGTAACCTGATAGGAGCTGATAAAGACGATTTTGTATCTTATGTAAGTATCTCAAAGTATGTGTTAAAAATAACATCATTTTAGATGTAGATAATTTTTAATAAAAAATATTTTTAATAAGTAGCCGTAACTAATCCAAAAAACGGACATCCGACGATCCACGGGTAAGTCCCGTAATTCCGGTACGTGCAAGTTCCAGAATTTCATATCCATCCAGCAGATCTAAAAAGGCATCCAATTTATCCTGATGTCCTACCAGCTGAATTACCATGGAATCGTTTGTGACATCTACGATCTTTCCATGAAAAATCTCTGTCACATTCATAATCGGCTGACGCTCGTTATCCTTTGCGCGGATCTTTACAAGAATCAGCTCCCGGGTAACAGAAAGTCCCGGTTCCAGTTTTTTGATATCCAACACATCTTCCAGTTTCAGTAACTGTTTCTCGATCTGATCCAGAATAAGTTCATCACCACTGGCAACAATTGTAATTCTGGTATATTTCGGATCTGCAGTCACACCGGATGAAAAACTGTCAATATTATATCCGCGGCGACTGAACAATCCGGATATCCGGCTCGTCACACCTGGGTTATTTTCCACTAAAAGCGATAACGCCTGTCTTCTCATATCTCGAAAACCTTCTACTTTCTTTGTGTTGTTTAGATCATAATACTATAATCTGTGTTTGTCAAGCACTATTTTTATTATAACTTCCAGTTATATTATGAATAACTCCCATCTATCAGAATGGGACTTTTAAAAGTGAAACATATGGGAATACAGGAAGCTCCCGATTCCTACCCCCAGTAAAATAATCACAATAATTTTCATAAGAAGCGCGATC
>OLQO01001451.1_pt1 | contig 15420 bp, 8 predicted proteins | sample 1672281 | NCBI WGS metagenome assembly OLQO01 (sample SAMEA3136667, study PRJEB25190) | human gut metagenome | biome: human gut; feature: human-associated habitat; material: faeces | place: Austria | collected 2013
CCGCAGCCGCCGGAGCGGTGCTTAAGCCGTAAGGCGGGAATTATGCGGTATTGCCCTAAGCCTTCCCCTGAGGGGCTGCGCCCTTTGACGGGTACTAACGGCAGCGCGGCCCCTCATCAGTCAGCGGTCGGGGCCGCTGACAGCTTCCCCCGAGGGGGAAGCCACGCAACCAACAAACAACAAAGCCGAGCAGTTTTTACGCTGCTCGGCTATTCTTATGCCTTCTTAGCCTCCCCTTCCGGGAAGACGACGAACAAGCCGCCCTCGCGCACCCACTTGGCTGCGGCAGGATGCTTTTCCGCAAAGGTATTCCAAAGCTGCATGACAGCCCTTCCTGTCAGCTGTTGCGCAGGCGGCTTTCCAGCTGCGCGTTGAGGATGATGTTTTTAACGGCCTCGACGATGACCTTCAGCAGACCGATGACCCAGAAACCCTTTGCCTCCAGCACGATGCCGTCCACCATGCCCATGCTGATCGCACCGCTTGTCATCTTGGCCAGCGCGCGCAGCGGCATGTTGTACTGGAACATCACGTTCAGGTTCGGCTTGCCGCGCTTGTAGCTGGCGTTCAGCATCATCGTGAGCACAGCCCAGACCAGCCAGCACAGCGGGCTGCGGCTGTGGTTCAGCTCGCCCAGCGTCATGTTGCGGTCAATTTTGACGGTATCCGCCGGGATGGGGCGGCCCAGCAGGGTCTCCCACTCGTCATCGGGCACGCGCTGTACCTTGCCGCTGGTGTAGTGCGGCAGCGCCTTGCCCGCGTATGGGTTCGGTGCGCTCGTACCGTTCACCTCAACGGCGGCGGTCAGGCGGATGTCCGCAGAGCTCGCCCCTACGCGAAGCTCATACGTGCCGCCCTCGACCTCCCAGCTGTCGGTCTTTGTGTTCCAGTAGCGGAACGCCTTGTCGTCCAGCGGCAGGGTGACGGTCTTGCTCTCCCCTGCCTCCAGCCAGACCTTTGTAAAGGCCTTCAGCTCCTGCGCGGGGCGGAAGATCTGGGCGTCGGGCTTGGCCGCGTAGACCTGTACGATCTCGGCACCGGCGCGGCTGCCCGTGTTTGTCACGGTCAGGGTCACGCTGCGGGCGTCAGCTTTCAACTCGCTGTAGGCAAAGCTCGTGTAGCTCAGGCCGTAGCCGAACGGGAACGCCACGGGCACACCCGCGGTCTGGTAGTAGCGGTAGCCGACGTACAGCCCCTCGCGGTACTGTACGGTGCGTCCCGCACCTGCAAAGTTGTCCTTGGCGGGGGTGTCGGCGTGGGCGTTGGCCCAGGTCTCGGCCAGCTTGCCGGACGGATTGATTTTGCCGGTCAGCACATCGACCATTGCGCCCGCGCCGGCCTGGCCGCCGAGGGCTCCGTAGACGAGTGCCCTGCAGTGGGCCAGCCACGGCGTTTCCAGCGACGCGCCCGCGCTGACGATGACGACAGTGTTGGGGTTGGCCTGCTGCACGGCCTGCAAAAGCTCGATCTGGTTGTCGGCCAGCTTCATATCGGCGCGGTCCAGACCCTCGCTCTCCTTGATCTCGTCCAACCCTAAGCAGAGCAGCACGGTGTCGGCCTTTTTCGCCAGCGCGACGGCCTCGGCTTTTTTGGCATCGTCCGGCTTGCCCTGGCGGTCAAAGCCCGCGGCAAAGCCGACGCTGTGCAGGCCGCTGTCTTTCAGGCAGTCAAGGAAGGTATCGACCTTGATGGAGTTGACGGCGCTGGAGCCTGCGCCCTGGTAACGCGGCGTCTCGGCAAAGTCACCGATGACGGCCACGCTTGCGCCTGCGGCCAGCGGCAGCAGATCGCCGTCGTTTTTCAGCAGGACGGCGCTCTCGGCAGCGGCGCGGCGGGCCAGCGCGTGGTGAGCGTCGGCGTCAAAGCTGCGGCTGTGGTTTTCCACGGCGGCGTGGGTGTCCAGTACCAGTGTCAGCAGCTCGTCCAGGCGGGCGTCCACATCAGATTCGGAAATTTTACCGGTCTCGACGGCCTTCAACAGCTCGCGCACGGCGTCTCCGCCGGGGGCGGGCATTTCCAGCGTAGAACCGTTCTTTACGCCCAGCGCGTGGTCATTGCTGCCGCCCCAGTCGGTCACGACAGCGCCGTCGAAGCCCCAGTCCCTGCGCAGGATGTCCTGCAAAAGGTGGGCGTTCTCGTTGGCATAAGTGCCGTTGACGAGGTTGTAGCTGGACATGATGGTCTTGGGGTGCGCCTCTTTGACGACGATCTCAAAGCCGGTCAGGTAGAGCTCTCGCAGGGTTCGCTCGTCGACGACGGAGTCCGACGCCATGCGGCGCAGCTCCTGGCTGTTGACGGCGAAGTGCTTGGGGCAGGCGGCGATGCCGTTGGACTGGATGCCGCGCACGTAGGCCGCGGCCAGCTTGCCGGAGAGGTACGGGTCCTCCGAGAAATACTCGAAGTTACGCCCGCACAGCGGGCTGCGCTTGGTGTTGAGGCCCGGCCCCAGCAGGACGGATACCTCCTGCGCGGCGGCCTCCTCCCCCATGGCCCGGCCGAGCTGTTCGCCCAGGGCGGGATCCCAGCTGCAGGCCACGGTAGCCGCCGTCGGGAAGCAGGTCGCGGGGACGCTGGGGTTCAGGCCCAGATGGTCCGCCGCACCCGCCTGCTTGCGCACGCCGTTGGGGCCGTCCGACAGGGTGATGGACGGGATGCCCGCATTTTTGTAGCCGCGGGTCGTAAAGACCGTCTCGCCGGAGAGCAGCGCACATTTTTGTTCAAGGGTCAATTTGGTAATAATGTTTGCATGTTTCATGGGTCACACATTCCTTTGATGAATCAGGAGTTCTTTTTTTCGGTCTTGGCTGCCTTGCGGAGCTTAACGTCGATGACGACGCCGCGCACGGCGAGGGCGAACAGGACAATGGCCACAATGTCGATCAGGGCAACCAGATGACGCCAGCCGAACACAGAGGTCGTGAACGCATGGCGCACAGCGGTGGTGTCGCCGATGCTGTCAGCATAGTCGCGGTTGGTCACGCGGACATGCAGGTACATGTACAGTGCTTCCTTGGTGGCGCGGCGCAGGGCCTGCAGGTAGCTGTTAGAGCCGGTCTCAAAGGCCATCTCGCCGCCGGTGAAGCCCGCCATCCACAGGCTGCCGCCTGCGCGCAGGGCCTGGTCGCCGTTCATGTAGCTGTGGTGGTCGCAGTAGTCGGTGATGACCGCGCCGTCAAAGCCCCACTCGCCGCGCAGGATGCCGGTCAGCAGTGCCTCACTGCCGCCTGCCCAGACAGCGCCGATACGGTTGTAGCTGCTCATGAGGCCGACTGCGTCGTAATCCTCGACGAGCATCTGGAACGGGCGCAGGTAGGTTTCGCGCAGGGTCTGCTCCGTCATCCAGGTATAGACGGAATCGCGGTAGATACCGCTCTCGCCGTCGTTGCAGATAAAGTGCTTGACATAGGTGTAGACACCCGCCTGGTTTGCGCCGGTCACAGTATTGCCGCAGATGACGCCGGACAGCAGGCTGTCCTCGGAATAATACTCATAGTTGCGGCCATTGAAGGGACTGCGGTGCATGTTGGTGGCGGGGGCATACCAGCCGGTGTAGCCGTTCTGCAGGGCCTGCGTGCCGATGGTGCGGCCCTCCTCCTGGGCAAGGTCTGCGTTCCAGCTCTGGGCCAGCGTGCTGGAGCTGGGGAAGCCCGTGCCGGCACCCATGCCGGTGAAGCCGCCGATCTGGGCGGGGCCGTCGGCATCCTTGCTCTTGGACTTGCCGACGCTCTTGAGTTCGGCCAGGCCGCCGTAGGCGTTGATGTAGAGGTTTTCCATCTCGTCCACAGTCAGCTGATCCAGCAGGGCATCCCACTGGGGGTCGTTGAAGTCAGAGCCGAGCTGGAAACCGAGGTCGGTGGTCTCGCCGTTGTCCTCGATCTTCAGGCCGTTCTTAGCGCCGGTGGTAATAGCCTCATCAGCGTCGTTGATCCAGCCGTTGGCATCGTCGGCGGTGTAGAGGTTCAATGCCTTGACGTTGTCGGTCATGGCACGGGTCGGGGTGTTCGTCTTGGGGAAGGTGCCCGCAAAGTCGGCGCGGGTCAGGTAGGTGATGTTCTGTGCGGAGTCGCTGCCGTCGAGGCTCACGCCGTCGACGGCGTCGCTGCCGGTAAACTTGTTGGAAACGGCATTGCCGGTGGCGGTGTCCTCGGCATACTGCACGCCTGCGGGCAGGCTGCAGGTGATGGTCGCGTTGGCGTCGTCGTCCACATCGTGGGCATCATGGCGCACGGTGAAGATGTAGTCACCCGCATCCAGCTCATAGCCGGTGAAGCCGTTGTGGTTGGCGTCGTAGGCATCGTAGCTGGCCATGTCGGAGACAGGGACCGTCAGGGTGACTTCCTCGCTCTCGCCGGGGGCCAGCTCCTTCGTCTTGGCGAACGCGCCCAGCTCAACGCTGGATTTTTCAATTCCCCCTGCCGTGTACGGGGCGGTATAGTAGAGCTGGACAACGTCCTTGCCCGCGCGGTCACCGGTGTTCGTGACGGTCACCTTGACGGTCACATTACCGTCCTTCGTCAGGGCGCTGCCGTTGGCGGCGGCGTCCGTGACTTTCCAATCAAAGCTGGTGTAGCTCAGGCCGTAGCCGAAGGGATACTGCACAACGGCGTCGTAGCCGGTGCCGTGCTCGTTGCTCTCGGCGTCCCAGTAGCCCTCTGCGTCGGCGGTCTCGTACCACTTGTAGCCGATGTAGATGCCCTCGGCGTAATCAACATAGGAAACCTGCTCATAGGTGTAGGGTGTGTCAAGGTTTCCGTTCGTCGTGCCGTCTGCCGGGTAGAGGCCGTCGGCGTCGCTGTACTTACCGACACCCTCCATACCGGCGTTCGCATAGCTGGCGGCGGTGGTCAGGTCATAAGCCCAGGTATCGGCGGTACGCCCGCTGGGTTCGCGGTCACCCCACAGCACTTCGGGCACGGCAGTCGCGCCCTCGGAGCCGGATAGACCGGCAATCAGGCAGGCATCAATGCCGGGGATCGTCTCGATCTGGCCCAGCTCCATGACGTTGGTGGAGTTGATGAGCACAACCACATGGGCGTAATTTGCGCCGACGTAGTTCAGCAGATCCTCTTCCTCGGTGGTCAGCTCCAGCATCGTGCGGGTGTCGTCAGCAACGATGTCGCCGCCCTTCTCGGTGCGCTTGTACTGCTGCTTGGTGGCGTCGTTGCTCTCGCCCGCCAGACGCCCGATCACGACAACAGCCGTATCGGAGAAGCTCTTGGCGTTGTCCAGCATCGACTGTGTATAGTAGGTCTGGTTGTTGATGTCGGGTTCATACAGGCGGCCGGACTGCTCGGGCCAGGCGCTCAGGGTGCGGGTGTACTCGCGGCCATCCTGGAAATCCTTGTACATGTCGGTCAGCTCGGTGTTGTACGCAACGCCGTAGGCAGTCAGCGCGGCCAGCAAATCGGTGTTGACGCTGGACACGCCGCCGGAGCCGGAACCGCCGCCCAGCCAGGCAGTGGAGGCCCAGCCAAAGACGTTGATCTTCTTGTTGTCAGCGGCCAACGGCAGGGTGTTGTCGTTGTTCTGGACAAGGACAGTTCCCTCGGCCTCGACATCAGCGGCCAGCGCTTCCGCCTTGACCTTGGTGTCGGCAATTTCAGCGTCGGAATAGTGGCCGCTGGGTGCGCCGATGAAGCTGTCAATGATGGTGGCCATCGTGGACAGAACGTAGGTGCCGACCAGTACCGCGACCAACAGGATCACTGACAGCACCAGACCGATCCCGTGCAGTACGGGGTGCGGCTTGCGGACTTTGGGTTGCTTTGTCATTTGTTTTTCTCCTCTTCAAACAGTATAAAACCTGTCAAAAGCGGGCCCATGTTTTGCGTCGATTCTATTGTAGCAGATTGCGGCACGATAGGCGTATTTTTCGCACAAGCTGCCGTTTTTGAAGCATACTTTGCAGTTTTGCCGCTTGACCGGGCAAATTTTGTTGTGATTTTGTACAAGTACAGCCGCACCTTCTTTGTGCAAATTGCGGCATAGCAAAAAAGCCTTCCCCTGTGGGGGAAGGTTGACGCCGCTACAGGGGTGAGCATGGCAGCCGCCGCAAGGCTCCCGGGTCGATGACGAGCATCGATTCCTACATTGTAGGGGCGGATTCCATATCCGCCCGCGGGTAGTTTCCGCTGCCGCGATCCTTACTACTTCTGCGGCAGCAAAATCCGCACCGTGAACCACTCATTCTCCCAGTGCAGGGTCAGCGTGCCGCCGTGGGCCTCGGCGGCAGCGCGGACGCTCTTCAAATCGTAGCCGCCGTGGCTGCTGCGGGCGGGCAGGCCGTCGGGGCCAAGCTCCACGGGGTCAGCGCAGTAGTTCTCAAACCGCAGCATCACAAAGCCGTTCTGCGCGTAGATGGCGGCCCGGATCAGCCGCTTCTCGGGGTCCGGCTCGGTCAGCACACTCTCGGTGGCGTTGTCCAGCACCGTGCCCACAATCGTGCAAATCTCCCCTGTCGTCAGAAAGTGCAGCAGCGTACCGTCCGCCACACAGGTCAGATTGATGCCGTGCTGCTGGCAGTAGAGCGTTTTCGCCGTCAGCAGCGTGTCCAGCACAGGGTTTCCGGTCTTGTTCTCGGCCTCGTACTGACGGATGCCGCTCTCCATCTCGGCCAGCGCGGCGTCCTGCTTGGCCTGGTCGCGCTCGGCACGGATGGCCGCGATCTGCATTTTCAGCTCATGATAGCGGCGGTTAATAAGGCGGATGTTCTCCTTGCTCTGCCTGTACTGCTCATACTGGCGGCGCAGGACATTGTCCATGGCCGTCAGCTCGCTGTGCAGTGCGGCCTCGCGCAGCTGCTCGTGCTGGACCGTCAGGATCAGCACGCCCGCCATATCCACCAGCGTGCGGATGTAGAAAATGCTCATCACGCTCATCGTGACACCGTTGTCGGAGATAAAGCTCAGATTGCTGACCGCAAACGCCGTGACCGCCATGACGACAGCCATCAGCGTCGCCGCCGCGGTAATGGTAAGCCGCGTGGGCGCAGCGTGGCGGCGCTCAAACCAATACAAAAAGCCGTAGACCGTCGTGTAGACCGCCGCCAGCAGCAGTACCGAAAGCGGTGCTGTAGCCCGCTGCTGCGGCCAGAGTACGCAGTGGAGCTGCCACTCCACGCTGGCGGCCAGCTCCGCCAGAATGAACGCGCGGGCACAGCTGTAACCGGCTTCCAGTAAATTCATCTCCCGCGTGCCCCACAGATACAGGTACAGCCACGCGATGGCCGCGACCATGCAGGGCAGCCACCACGCCAGCGGCACACTGCCGGTAAGCTGCAAAAACACGCCCAGCACCGCGGCCCACCCCGCCGTGGCAGCATAGGTCACAGGCTTTGCAGCGCGGGGCGGCGCGGCCTGCGCGTAGACCAGCACGGCAAGAACCTCTGCCAGCGCCGTGTACAGCCGCGGGATGTCCGGCAGCGTCATCATGCGCCCTCACCCCCGATGTAGTCCGCCAGCGCGGCCAGAAACGCCCTGCGCTTTGGGCGGCTGATCTGCAGCTCATGCGGGCCGACCCGCACCGTGTTCTGCTGCACGCCCGACACCTGCGCGAGATTCACAAGATAGCCGCTGTTACACCGCGCAAACAGACGACCCGCCAGTTTTTCCTCCAGCACCTTCAGCGCGCCGGGTGCGGAGAAGTCGCCGTCCTCGGTGTAAAAATGGACGCGGTGGCCCTCACTCTCGATATAATAAATCGTAGCAGCGTCTAATCGGCGCATGCCGCCGTCCACCGGTACAGCCAGATAATGCCGCGTCCGCTTGGCCAGCTGGTTCACAGCCTTTTGCAGCTGCTGCGAGAACGCAAAGTACGGCACAGGCTTGAGCACGTAATCCAACGCACCGACGGCGTATCCCTTGATAGCATACTGCGCCATGTTCGTAATAAAAATCAGCAGCACATCGCTGTCCAGCTCGCGGATACGGCGGGCAGTCTCCATGCCGTCCAGATGCTGCATCTCTACATCAAGAAAAATTATGTCGTAGACCGGGCGGTAATCCTCAAGGATTTCGACGCCGTCGGTGAACATTGTCACCTCAAACTGGGTGCCATACTGCCGCGTGTAGCGCTGCACATACCCCGCCAGCTGCTCCCGGACGGCGGCCTCATCCTCTACGATTGCAATGCGGGTCATCCGCAGTGCCTCCCCTTCTGTTTTTTCTTTAGTATAGCATATTGCCGCGGTGCATGGCAACAAGAATGACCCTCCCGAGCCGTTTGCGGCTGTTGTTGCATCCCCAGGAGGAGGGATGAATTTCTCCCCTACAAAACAAAAAGAGCCGCTGACTTGGGTTGAAGTCAACGGCAAAACGAAAGCACTCACACAAAGCGGCAATCATTATGAAAAAAGCCTTACGTTTCCGTAAGGCTTTTTTTGGTGCACCATCGGGGACTCGAACCCAGGACCCACTGATTAAGAGTCAGTTGCTCTACCAACCAGCCAATACTATAAGTCGGAAGTTTAATCTCAACGTTGATAAAATCAAAATGGCGATGGCATTTATGAGCTTAAGGATAAATCTGTTCATACAAAATAATAAAACAAAGCTAATTGTGATTTCATTGACTCAACTCTGTAAACTCCTTTTTCACCATAAGAAACATCTCTTCAATTTTTTGTTGGAATTCTGGTTGATCACTGAATATGGGATTAAATACCAATCTTTCTAACTCAGCTATAATCCCTTCCGTAACCGGTTTAACCGAGCCTCGAGATTCCATTAGCTGGTACATTGTCAGAAGGTCAATTCTACGCAAAAAGTATTGTTCTTTCTGCTGGCTACGAAAATGTCTCAAAAAAGCATGTAATGTATTAGGCCAATTCCCACCGTCATCTTGAAAGGGCATATTACCGTAATTGGGTTTATCATAGTAGGCCAGATGATAGCCTCTATTTGCAACACTATATTGGTTGTTATTTAACAGCAAATTAAAAAATTCATCTTCTTTATCTAATTGCCCTTTCTTGATTGCCCCAAAATAAAGGGAAAGGCTCACTGAAATATGATTTTCAATATTAAATGCTCTCTTAAGTCTTTCTTCCTGTTCTTCACATTCTAGTCGAGACACATGATAAATCGCGTGGACACGGATTGCCACGGATAGGTTATCATCAGAACCAATATTATGCAGATATTGTTCAAAGATGTTATTTGCAACCCGTTTTCTTTCCTCCTCTGTTCCTTCTCTCCAAATGCCTCTAAAATATCTATTAATCTCGGGACGGACGACATAGCGCAAAAATTCCGGATATGGATCTCTTTTATGGAGACTAGCATCATAAAAAGCATTAGCCACTAGAAACTCCAAAAACTGTTCGTGAAATGTTCCGTATATTTTCCCATTTGCGATATCGAAGAGAGCTTCAAACAAATTTGGATGATAAACTATTTCGAACTCTGGCAGTAACTTCTTTTGTAACAGATAAAAAGATTCGTCCATTTTTGCCTGTTCGACAGTCAATTTTTTTTGGTACACCGACCATGCAAAATAGGACCAGATTATTATGAGATCACTTTCCCCAATCGTAGACCCAGTCCTATGGATTTCCCTTTTTGCCATCTCATACAGAAAAGCTTGAAATAGTTGCACTCGTGTAGAGATGGTCTCGGGAATAGTCATACGGTTAGACTCTATAACCCATAACAACATTGTAATCAGCAAAGGGCTATCCAATAAGCTACAAAGTTCACTATTATTCGCCAGCAGGCCATAAACTCTTTCGGAAAAAGACTTATCCGTTCCCTTTTTTGCGCAAAAATTATTTATATATCCTTTTGCTTTTTCAGCATCCCATTTGTTAATCTTAATCTGTACCGCGAAGTGGTTCATCAGATCATAATTTCCCAAATAGCGGCGTACGTACTGAATTCGACTAGTTAACAATAATGGATGGGAAAAAATGCTAGAGGTGCTAATGCGCTTGACACTGGTAGATGGTATCTCCTCGGCAAGTTCATCAAAGCCGTCCAAATAGAAACAAGGACTAATATCTGAAAGATCCAAAAACGGATACGGTTGCAAATTCAAATTTTCTGCAAAACTTTCGTCAATATATTGGGAAAAATCAAAATGGTAGTTAGCGTTTTTATCTTTCAGCCAAAGATAGAAGGGCATATTATAATCGTTGTCAGATTTGAACCTTTCCACATGTTTTAAAAAGCTTTTGGCCAAGATAGTAGTTTTTCCATATCCTGCTTCTCCATAAATCAAAATAGATTTATGTTCCAATAGTGTAGATACAATCGATTCTTCCAATGCATTATCTTCGCAAAAGGGATCACCGGATTCCTGTACATATTCAGGATCTACATAATAGCCATTACGAAACACATCTCCCAAAGACATAGAAAAACAAGTAGAAGTTTTACGGGCAAGCAACTTCTCTCGTTGCGCATCGATAATTTTTTTAGCCAAAATCTTGACAAACCACTTAGTTTACCTTCAACATTCGACAACAACTCTGGTATCCCGTCAAAAAAGGAAATCCAATTACTGCAGCCATGCTCATTATAGGCATGTTCCAGTTTGTTAACAAAGTGTAATGTATCGACAGAGCTAACATATTTACATTGATAGTCCACATCAAACTTTTCTGTCGCTTGTCCGCTTGCCTTTAGATCAACCTTATAAGCATGGGCTTCATCCCAAGTATTCTTATTCACAAAAACAAGACAAGGAATGTGTCTTTCTATTGCTGTAAGATACTCCTGCATCGTAATAGAAACTTTGGCCGAGTCATAAAAAATCCCCCCATAGCGTTTATCAACAATCAAAATCGCTATATTCGTACGTTTGAGAGCTGTTACGCAGTTTTCATGAGAGTGCTGATCTGGTTCTACTGGAAAATCCGGTTGCTCAAAAGCAGATACGCAAACATTAGTCTCGGCCAATCGCTCAATAATAGCCCTTCTGTAATCACGTAAGTCATAATCTGTTGATAAAATCCCCAATACCCAGCGCGAGGGCATAACCTTTTCCTCCTAATTTTTACTTTGGATAGCTATTTCTTTTGGAAAATTATGATTTTTTCGTGGTCGACCCCGCCTAGTCTATTCCATTTATAACCAATGGTGCGTGATGTTTCATATATTTTCTGAAAGCCAAAATCTTGGATAATCATGGTACTAAGTTCTCCAATAGTATCATGGCCTTCTATGGCCTTTGCCTTCCCTTGTCCGATTATGAGACAGAAGAATTTATTCTTCTTCAGCACGCGTTCGGCCTCACCGCAGAAAGCTCTCATGTCATCATAAAACTTGTTTACAACTTCGGGACCATTTTTTCGCTTCCTGCTTGCTCTTGACCCAATTTCTTGTCCCGGAAGCTTATCAAAACCCTCATTTGGAAAAAACAGATTATTCAACCGCATAGTTTTTATATAATCCTGAGCGCAGAGATAAGGCGGAGAAGTCAGGATAAGGTCAACACTTTGATTATCAACCCAGCTCATTTTACGCGCATCGCCACAACAAATAGTCGATTGGTCAATGAGCCTCACCAAATTTGCCTCACCGTTACTCACAACAAATTGTCTTAAGAAGTCATCAACTGAAATCGTTAATCTGTTTAGTATAGACAAATATGCCGAGAAGGCATTGTAATACCTTAAATTAGCTGGTCTACAGTTATCCGTAATATATGTAAAATGTCCTCTTTGAGAGCATACTTCCTTTAGAATTGAAACAAAAGCATATTTTCTTGCACTAAGCATTCCAATATCTTGATCCGAACTGGCAAGTTCATACAATTGTAGCAACTCATTTAAAGTATCAATATGATACCAGAGAATCAGTTCTTCGCTCACTCCCAAGGACTTCATTTTTTCTAGCATCTTTTGCGGGTATTTTTCCCTAATGACTTCTGCACTTTTTCCTTTGTATATTTCTTCCTTACAAAATCCCTTAACAACATTAGCAGATAGGTATTCCTCATCTTGTTTCTTTAATGTTTGGAGCAAATATGGCCTAAGACTACTCTCACGTAGGACTCTAACTATGTTTCTCACTTCATCTACAACAAATGGATTTAAATCATTGTATAAAAATGGACGGTTCTGTTTTATTGCCTCGATAACAGTTGTTCCACTTCCGCCAAAAGGATCAAAAACAATATTTTGGGGGGCCGTCAAGAGAGCAATGAGAAATTTAGGAATCGGCGGTGGAAATGTTGCCGGATACCACGACATAGAGTTCACATCTAGTGGAAAGCGTTGGCTACTATAATCAGAAAAATCCCAGTTGACTTGGTTTAAAGTCTGTATCAGGTTTGTCATTTCCTTCACTCCCATACAGCGAAATTTCGAAATTTTTTAATATACCTTTTTTCAATATTTCTTCAATAGCCTCCTTACGGATAGAAACAAGCTTCCTACATTTCTTCTGGTCATCTTCTTTTTGCTCTATATAAAAACTGTTTCCATAAGGGGTAAACAAACCCAAAAGAGCTCCTTCTATTTTCTTCTCATCCTTTTGTATTCTTTCTTGTTGATACCACAAGTTTTTTAGATTCCTAATTGACCGTTTTCTCTTATCAGGGTAAAAATTAGCAAAAACAGGGTGATTTTCAAAAAAATCAGCGTCCTTTTCTTTGGTTTTACCGATTTTCGACAGCAAGAACTCCCTAACTTCGTCCTCAATCACTACAAGATGGTTATTTATAAATGCTGCCGCCCCTTTTCCCTTAATATAAAAAATGCCAAGACAGGTAAAAGGTCTACACAACAACACTCGTTGCATAATTTCTCGACTTTTTTTATGCTTTAAAAGAAAATTATATGTGATTTCGGAATCTGTCAGTCGCCAGGAGTTTATGTCTAACGGAATTATCTTTTCGTCTTCTTCTAGAAGGTATCCTATCGCCTTTTTTATCATCGTTTGATAGGCAAAGTCGTCAATACTCTCAAAAATAGCTGTATATTGTAAATCACGAATTCTCTGCCATTCTGCAATTTCCATATTATAAAGTTCATTCAGGTAGATTTTTCCCTCACTAATACAGAAAGCATTCGCAAGACATTTTGCCAATTTTCCACAATCAGTAAATATAAGACCCATTGCAGACGACGCTCTAAAAATATTATCAATATTGTCCAAATCTATCCCTTTACTATTCACCAAAGGAGAAAGACATTCCCCTGCATCTCCTGATGCCAATTTTGCTATCCGGTGGAGATCGATTCCTAATCGTCTTGCTTTAGAACCTTGGCAAACACTTATAAGTTTCAAACTTTGCCCCTGATATATCTGGGCCAATGTTCCATCAAAGCTGCCGTTAGTTCCCATAATGAGATCTTTGAGATTTTGCTCGTGATCAAACCCAAATTTTGCCTGCAGCACCTCTTCCATTGCATGTGCAAAGGGTGGCGTTCCGACATCATGGTACAAACAGGCAATCATCAATTCGATAGCATCTTTCTCATCCAGTTGCAAGTTTTTGGCACAAATTGAGGCTAAATAGCAAACACCCAGCGAATGCTCATAACGAGAGGCAGATGCGAAAGACGGAAACGCAACGAATTGATTATTTGCCATACGCACATCCCGTAACCGCAGCAGGCCTGGGCAGTTTAGTAGTTCTTGTATAATAGATGGGAATTTCATTTCACCATATAACCTATCATATATTTTCATTCAACCCTCCATTTGGATCTGATGCATCCCGCTAGAAACAAGGCAACTTTTTGTTCACAACAGCAATATGCGCATTGTTATACACAAAGAGAAAATGCAAAAAACATTTCCATTCCTTGTGGGCAAGTAACAAAGATTGGATTATATACTTATACCCAACCGAAACCTATCTTTTACCATCTCATTATCTTTATACGGTGAATCGGCATAAAAACGCTCATATGCTTTCTCTGTAAGGTTTAAAATCATCTCGCGGCTTAAATTTTCATTTTCATAGACAATTTCTCCCCATGGCCAACTATCTTTTAATAGATAGTCAACCCATTTTCGTTCACTAATATCATTCGTGAAATACTCTTTGTACAAAGGAGTTCCCGGATAGACGAATAAAGGATTATAGTGAGCGAAGTCAAGGTTTAGTGTTGTGGACTTCTCGATAACTTCTAGAACCTCTGTCTCTGTTTCATTTTTTCCACCAAGAATAAAAGTTCCTGCAGCTTGAATACCGCTACAGTCCTTCATGAATTTAATATGTTCTGCAAGACCATGCAGTGGAATATTTTTACCAAGCTTTTGCAAGCCCGCAACATATGTTTTCTCAATTCCAAGATTTATCTGGCGGCAGCCTGCATTTTTTAACAACACGAAATCTATCTCCCTTAGCCGCAAGAAAGCATCGCAGCGAAGCTCCATTTGCCAAGTTAAAGAAAGGTTTCTTTCAATCAAAGCCGTGCAGAAATCCGACACATCTTGATAAATACTTTCAGGATTGCTAAAAAAACAATCATCATAGAAAATTATATCATTAATCTGATAGTTCGTAGCGAGAAACTGCATCTCTGCAACAATATTAGCGTTGCTCCTTTTTCTGAATTTTTGGTAATTCATGTTTCCTGACACACAATAGTGACAGCGGTATTTGCAACCTCTCGATGTAACCATGCTTGCTGATAAAACGGAATCATTGTGCTTCCGTCTTAACGAGAAAACATTTTCCATGAGATAAGGACGTTCTGGAAAGGCAAGTTTATTTATATCAGCAACCTCATTGCGATAAAGATAACCAGAACGACTTACATAATTACACTGCGCTAGACTTCCACCGTTCTTTAGGCAGCGAATCATTTGGCAAATAGCTTCTTCGCCATCACCTTTTACTATATACCGAATTCGGAGAAGCTCAAAAAAAAGCCATTCCTGTCCATCAATCGATGCCAACGGGCCACCTGCATAAACTCGGTCATCGCCATAGATGGTCAAACAACATCTTGCAATAATTTGCAAAGCTCGCAACTGTGTTGTAATACAGGGACCAATCCCTACAAGAACAGGATCATAAGTTTCCAAAAGATTCTGCAATTTTATTTCAAAGTCGCTCAAGCTTTCATTAGCATATGAATCGATCATTGAATAACCGTTAATTACATCGCAAGTATACCCTTCTTTTTTCGCTGCAGCAATAATATAACCCAACCCTAAGGGGAAAATGCTACCGCTTCCGTTTCTCCGATGAAAAGGGGGGTTAATCAACAACAGGTCAACTTTCTTCTTATTCATTTTGACACCCCGCAGACTTTTTGTCCCTATTATTCTATACCTCAAATTTCTGTGCTTCAGATATGTGCTCGATTAGTTATTATCATTTCTTCCGCATAATTCCTCATATGCAAATACAATATTTCGGACCCAATATCGATAATACCTTTCCCCCCTAGAAAGCAAAATCATACCCAAGACAATCATCATGGTCAAAATCATTAAGGAATAGAAAAAAACCTTGCATTTT
>OLQO01001459.1_pt1 | contig 15369 bp, 12 predicted proteins | sample 1672281 | NCBI WGS metagenome assembly OLQO01 (sample SAMEA3136667, study PRJEB25190) | human gut metagenome | biome: human gut; feature: human-associated habitat; material: faeces | place: Austria | collected 2013
TGAAACCTTAGAACATTTGGAAAAATGCAGCAGTCGGGGAATCTTCTCCTGTCAATCATAAATAATGTACTGGATATGGCCCGGATCGAGAGTGGAAGGATGGAGCTTGATGAGAATTACTGCCGGATTGAAGATGTCAGGAAGTCTTTGTTTGCAGTATTTGATGAGAAAGCAAGGAAAAAGAATATTGCGCTTCATTACACGATGAATGTAGAACATGAGCATGTACTGACAGATGTTACCAAGGTGAAAGAAATATTTGTCAACATCCTGAGCAATGCTATAAAATATACTCCGTCTGGTGGTTCTGTTATGATAAGCGTAGATGAATTGCCATGCGACGAGCCAGGGTACATGATCGTGAGGAACAGAGTGAGTGATACAGGAATTGGCATGAGTCAGGATTATATGACGAAGATTTTCGACGCATTCACACGTGAACAGAACACTACAAAGAGCAAAATCGCAGGAACCGGACTGGGAATGTCGATAGTCCGGAAATATGTTGATCTGCTTGGTGGAACAATAGATGTAGAGAGTGAACTCGGAAAGGGCAGCACCATTACAGTTACACTTAAACATAAGATAGCCGATGAAAGCTATTATGTAAAAAACATATTGAAGAGTCTGGAACAGGCAGCGAAATCCTTGAAGGCAGGAATATCCTTCTGGCAGAGGATAATGATCTGAATGCAGAGATTACAGAAGCAATTCTTGAGCGTGCCGGCATTAAAACAGAACGTGTGGAGGATGGCATTCAATGTGTAAATATGATAGAAAAGATGCCGGCAGATACATATGATATGATCCTGATGGATATTCAGATGCCGAAAATGAACGGTTATAAAGCAACACAGGCAATCAGACGCCTGCCGGATAAGGATAAAGCATGCATACCTATCATTGCAATGACAGCAAATGCATTTGAAGAAGATAAGAGAGATGCTCTTGCAGTTGGTATGAATGGTCATATCGCAAAACCCATTGAGCTTGATAAACTGCTGTCGATGTTAGCGGAAGTAATAAGGCAACAAGAAAATTGCTGATTTCATGTTATATTGAATGGAGTGTCATTTTGGAAAATATGCAAAAGCAGGGAGAGATGCATTGTGATACAGAAATCGTAATTCTGATAGGAACGTCAGAGTATATTTTCAAGATGTTATTGGAGAATGGAATCGGTTATAAAAAGCCACCGGACTGATGAGGTGGCTTTTTGTGTGTTAGAAATTATTTCAAAGTCCAGACAGTTATTATAAAAAATAAGGAGGAACTCTATGGAATAGAAGTCTGACGGTACAATAGCAGATAAAACATACAAAATATACATGAAGTTTTATCTTGGAAATCAGATATCAAAATAAGGCCACCACATCAGTGCCGTAGAAGCTTTTGAGTTTGTCCATTCGGGCACTCATGTTGGTGAAGAGCAGATCGAGGATCGTGATTGCGGCCATGGATTCTACGACTACGACGGCGCGTGGGACGATGACCGGGTCGTGACGTCCTTTAATGATCATTTCGGTGTTTTCTCCATCTTTGGTGACGGTGGACTGTGGCTGTGAAATGGACGGAGTCGGCTTTACTGCCGCGCGGAAGATGATCTTGCTTCCGTCACTCATACCGCCGAGGACACCGCCTGCATGGTTGGTGTCTTTGGTGATCCTTCCATCTTTTGTATGGAAGGAATCATTGTTGATACTTCCTTTTGTATCTGCAGCTTTAAAGCCGTCACCGATCTCAAAGCCTTTGACTGCTCCGATGGACAGCATTGCTTTGGCAAGATTGGCGTCCAGTTTTTCAAATACAGTATCACCGATTCCTACCGGCATACCGGTAACAACACATTCAATGATGCCTCCTGAGGAATCCTGATTTTTAATACATTCTTCCAGATAGGCAGATGCTTTTTGGGCATATGCGTTGCTTGGCATATAAATCGGGTTCTGGAAAATCTCTTCCGGATGGTATTCATTTTCCGGAACAGATACCGGACCGATTGCTTTCGTATAAGCATGTACTTCAATGCCAAGTTCTTTCAAAATCTTAGCAGCAACTGCACCTGCTGCAACTCTGGCAGTAGTTTCTCTTCCGGAAGAGCGTCCCCCTCCTCTGTAATCACGGAAACCATATTTTTCATCAAATGTATAATCTGCGTGTCCCGGCCTGTATGTGTTCATAATATTTCCGTAATCACGGGAACGCTGATCCTGGTTCTGTACGAGAATTGAAATCGGAGTTCCGGTCGTCCGGCCTTCAAATACGCCAGACCAGATCTGTGCCATATCACTTTCCTTCCGGCCGGTTGTAAACTGGCTTTGTCCGGGTTTTCTTCTATCCAGATAAACCTGGATATCCTCCTCTGAAAGAGAAAGCCCTGCCGGGCACCCGTCGATCACAACACCGATCCCTTTTCCGTGCGATTCCCCCCATGTAGAAATCTGAAACAATCTTCCATAAATAGATCCTGCCATACTATATACCATCCTTTCTGTAAGCTTTTATTTATAAAGAATTAATTTGTGAATCAGTCAAAACGAAAAAACGAACAATAAAGCAGAAGAACACTTGCGCGATGGGATTTGAAACATTTCGTTTATTCTATTTGTCATCACAACGCAAATCATTCATTCCCCACAAAATCACCTCATTATTATAATAGAAGATTCCCATCCCAACAAGTGATAAAAATATGAAAGTTAAAGTTATGTATTGTATTTACACGCCCCTTCGTATTATAATGACTACATATTGAGTGAAAAAAGGAAGTCAATAGTATAAATGAGTGAAAAAAGTATGAATGAAAAAAACGAAAGAAATCTTGACAGCACAGTAGATGAAATCATGGAAGAGATCAGAGAGCAGAATGTAAGTGAGGTGAAGGACATCAATGAAAAAGAACAGAAAAGCGAAGAAAGACCTCGGAAAAAGAAAGTCACTAAAACAAAACGTCCTTCAGGCCATCACGTATCTGGCGATGGTGTGGATCATAAAGCAGCCTCAGGCGAAGATCGACCGGTTAAGAAAAAGGCTCCGCGCCGGAAAAAGAAAGTAGTTCGTGAAGAGACCGGGCTTCTGGATCTGGATGGAGCAGAAGAATGGCGGGATGAAGAAGAGACAGCAGTACCACCGGTTATTAAAAGTGCAGATATTTTAAGCAGTGGAGATGCAGAAGCATTCAATCCGGATGAGGAAGAAATTTTTGATGATTCTTTCTTTGATGAAGAAGAGGAAAAGCCGCATAGAAGAACTAAACGGAAGAAAAAGCAAGGCTCAAAAAAGTCCGGTAAAGTGGTTAAAATTGTAGTTGGCGCTGTGGTTGGAGTGGCAGCGGTTGTTTACCTTGGATTTTCCGTATATTTCATGAATCATTTTTATTTTAATACGAAGATCAACGGTGTGAACTTCTCCGGAAAATCAGTTTCGGCAGTAGAGTCATACATGAAGAGTCAGGTAGATGGATATGTTCTCACGATGAAGGAATCAGACGGAACAGAAGAGAAGATTGCCGGAACAGATATTTCTCTTGCGTACAAAGCAGGAGATGAACTGCAGAAGCTCGTAAAAGAGCAGAATGCATTTCTGTGGCCGGTCTGCCTTGGAAAGACACAGATAATTACGGCATCAGTCGGTGTTACATATGACGAAAACCAGCTGAATACCCTGATTAACGGTCTCGAGTGTATGCAGGCAGATCAGCAGGTTGAACCGGTAAATGCACATCCGGAGTATGACGGCAATTCGTATGTAGTCAAAGCCGGGGAGACCGGAAGTAAGATTGATACCGAGAATTTCAAAAAGGTAGTGAAAGAATCAATCGAAGGTTTCAAAAGCGAGATTGACATGACCGCTGAAGATTGCTATGTAGAACCAAAATACACAATCGAGTCAGAAGAAGTGAAGAAAGCATGTGACGATATGAATAAGTATCTGAAGGCAAGTATCACTTATACCTTTGGCTCGAATACAGAAGTTGTAGATAAAGATCTGATTTCCCAGTGGGTAACGGTAGATGATAACATGGCAGTTACCTTTAACAGTGATGCAGTTGTAAAATATGTACAGCAGCTGGAGAGTAAGTATGACACTTACCAGACAAAGAGAACATTTACAACCGGAGGCGGCAACAGTGCAACGGTTGAAGGTGGAGACTATGGATGGATCATTGATGAAGCTGCCGAGATTGCAGCCCTTGAAGCGAATATCCGCAATGGAGAGACTGTAACGAGAGAGGCGAATTATTCACAGACTGCAGCAAGTCATGACGGAGCAGACTGGGGGAATACTTATGTTGAAGTCGATCTGACAAACCAGTATATGTATCTTTTTGTAAATGGTGCAATTGTGACACAGGGACCGATCGTTACCGGTAAGCCAAGCAGAGGAGATGCTACACCGCAGGGAGTATATATTCTGAAATACAAAGAAAAAGATACAACCCTTCGTGGACCAAAGAAGGAAGATGGAAGTTACGAATGGGAATCACCGGTTACTTACTGGATGCCGTTTAACGGTGGAATCGGATTGCATGATGCACCGTGGCAGACGAACTTTGGCGGGGACTGGTATCTGGAACATGGGTCACGCGGATGTGTCAATCTACAGTATGATGTTGCAGAGACGGTGTTCAACAATGTAGATTCCGGAACACCGGTTGTATGTCATTACTAAATTTGAGAGAGAGGTCAATTTTATGTATGAACTGATAAAAAGGGACGGTCGCGCCAAGCGCGGCCGCTTCCATACCGTACACGGAGTAATCGAGACTCCTGTATTTATGAATGTAGGAACAATTGCAGCGATCAAAGGGGCTGTTTCTACCGCAGATCTTGAAGAAATCGGAACACAGGTGGAACTGTCTAATACTTATCATTTGCATGTGCGTCCGGGGGATCAGGTAGTGAAAAAGCTTGGCGGGCTGCACAAATTTATGGCCTGGGACAAGCCGATCCTTACTGATTCCGGCGGATTTCAGGTGTTTTCTCTTGCCGGACTCAGAAAGATTAAGGAAGAGGGTGTATACTTCAATTCCCATATTGACGGAAGAAAGATTTTTATGGGACCGGAAGAAAGTATGCAGATTCAGTCGAATCTGGCGTCTACGATCGCAATGGCATTTGATGAATGTCCGTCCAGCGTAGCGGAAAGGAAATATATGCAGGCATCGGTAGAGCGTACAACGAGATGGCTCGCAAGATGTAAAGAAGAGATGGCAAGACTCAATTCTCTTGATGATACGATCAACAAACATCAGATGCTTTTCGGGATCAATCAGGGTGGTGTCTATGAAGATATCCGTATTGAGCATGCACAGCAGATCGCAGAGATGGATCTGGATGGATACGCAGTCGGCGGACTCGCAGTTGGTGAGACACATGAAGAGATGTACCGGATCCTGGATGCAGTAGTTCCGTGTCTTCCGGTTGCCAGACCGACCTATCTGATGGGAGTCGGAACGCCGGCAAATATTCTGGAAGCGGTAGACAGAGGTGTGGATTTCTTTGACTGCGTATATCCAAGCCGTAACGGAAGACATGGACATGTTTATACAAAACATGGTAAGCTGAATCTGTTCAATGCAAAATTTGAACTGGATGAACGCCCGATCGAAGAAGGCTGTCAGTGCCCGGCCTGCCGCCGTTATTCAAGAGCTTATATCCGTCATCTGCTGAAAGCAAAAGAGATGCTTGGAATGCGGCTTTGCGTTCTCCACAATTTATATTATTATAATCATCTTATGGAAGACATCAGAGAGGCGATCGAAGAGGGAAGATATGCCAGGTTTAAGAAAGAGACACTGGCAAAAATGGAAGAAAAAGAAGATTAGGATAAAAAAATTCTAAAATGTCTTGATGAATGTCCTATTATTGTGTATGATGGTAACAGTGTCTATTTTAGCAGGAGGAAAGAAAAATGAATAATCCAATCGTACTTATTTTATTTTACGTTGTAATTATCGGAGGATTCTGGTGGTTACTGATGAGACCACAGAAAAAGGAACAGAAGAGAGTACAGCTGATGTTATCTGAACTGGCTGTAGGAGATACTGTTCTTACAACAAGCGGTTTTTACGGAGTTGTTATTGATATTACAGATGAAGACGTAATCGTTGAATTCGGAAGCAACAAGAACTGCCGTATCCCGATGCAGAAGTCTGCGATCATGCAGGTTGAAAAGCCGGAGAACAACTAAATCAAATTTTTTGAAAAAGTTGAAAAAAAGCATTGCATTTTATATGCAATGCTTTTATAATACAATTATTGGAAACGTTACCGATACCGATACCGAAACCGTTGCTGTAGAAAGATATGAGGTGCATATTATGAGAACAAGCGGTATATTACTGCCGGTGGCAAGTCTGCCATCAAAATATGGAATAGGTGCTTTTTCGAAAGAAGCATACAAGTTTGTAGATACACTTGAGAAGGCAGGTCAGAGCTACTGGCAGATCCTTCCGTTAGGCCCGACAGGGTATGGAGATTCGCCGTATCAGTCTTTCTCAACTTTTGCAGGAAATCCGTATTTTATAGACCTGGAAAAGCTGATAAAAAAGGGCTGGATTACAAAAGATGAATGTAAGGCATATGACTTTGGTGATAATGCGGGATATGTGGATTATGAAAAGATTTATAACTGCAGATATGAGATCTTAAGAAAAGCATATGAAAGAAGCCGGATCGCAGATGATGCAGATTTTCAGAAATTCTGTAAGGAGAATAAAGAATGGCTGGATGATTATGCGCTTTATACGGAGATCAAAGCCGCGAATGATGGGAAGAGTTGGAGTGAATGGGAAGATGAATATCGTCTGAGAGATGAGCTGGCGCTGGAAAAATTCGCCAAAGAGAATCGGGAAGGCATCCTGTTCCAGAAGTTTATGCAGTATGAATTTGCAACACAGTGGGGTGCACTGAAAGCATATGCGAATGAAAAAGGGATTGAGATCATTGGTGATATCCCGATTTATGTAGCGTTCGACAGCGCAGACAGTTGGTCGCATCCGGAACTGTTCCAGTTTGATGAGAACGGACTTCCGACTGGTGTTGCAGGGTGCCCGCCAGATGCATTTAGTGCAACCGGACAGCTTTGGGGCAATCCGCTTTATAAGTGGGAATATCATAAAAAGACCGGATATGCATGGTGGATGAAGAGAATCCGTCATTGTGTCGAACTTTATGACGTGATTCGAATTGATCATTTCCGTGGATTTGATGAATATTATTCCATTCCATACGGAGATCTGACAGCGGAATTCGGACATTGGGAAAAAGGACCGGGAATGGATATTTTCCGGACGGTAAAAGAGACTCTGGGTGATGTGAAAATTATTGCAGAGGATCTTGGATTCCTGACAGACAGTGTGATCCGGATGGTGGAAGAGTCCGGATATCCGGGAATGAAAGTTCTGGAGTTTGCATTTGATTCCAGAGAGCCTAGCAATTATCTGCCTCATAATTATGATAAGAACTGTGTAGTATATACGGGAACCCATGACAATGAAACACTGGCAGGATGGTACAGAGAATTAAAAAAAGAAGATAAGAAGTTCGCACTTCGCTATATGGGAAGAAAGAAACTCAGTGTCAATGAAGCAGTATGGGAAATCATCCGTCTTGCGCAGTCGAGCGTGGCGGATACCTGTATCATTCCGATTCAGGATTATCTCTGCCTCGGTAATGAAGCGAGGATCAATCATCCGTCAACCCTTGGCGGTAACTGGATCTGGAGACTTCATAGGGATGAGATCTCAAAAAAACTTGTGAAAAAAATTCGCAGGATGACAGAACTTTATTGCAGGATCCCGGAGAAGACAGAGATGCTCCTTAAGGCTGAAGATGCGGAGGACTTAGGAGAAGAAAAGAAATAAAATGGGAATGACGATTAAAGATATTGCGAAGAAGTGCGGGGTCGGAGTCAGCACCGTGTCCCGTGCGCTGAACAATCATCCGGATATCAATCCTGAGACCAAAAAGATGATTTTAAAGACGGTTGAAGAATCAAATTTTGTGCCGAATAACAGTGCGAGGAATCTGAAACGGACCGATTCGAAATCCATTGCGATTCTGGTAAAGGAGATTGATAATCCATTTTTCGCGACGATGATGCGGGTAATGGAAAAAAAGATCCGCAGACAGAAATATTCCTTTTTTATCCAGCATATGGGAAAGGATCAGGATGAGGTCGATACCGCACTGGAGCTGATCAAAGAAAAAAAGCTCAGAGGGATTATTTTCCTGGGTGGGGATTTCAGGAAGAACAAAGAGCGGATTGCAAAGATAAAGGTTCCGTTTGTTGTAAGTACGGCAGCATTTGATAAACTGCCGGAGAAATGTATCGCATCCTATGTATCAATTGACGACCGTGCGGAAAGCCGTAAGATCGTAGATTATCTGTGCGAGACCGGACATAAAAAGATTGCAATCCTTGCCTCGGATAAGAAAGATGAGAACATCGGAAAACTCAGACTGGAAGGTTACAGGGAAGCACTAAAGGCACATGGTCTGGAAGCGGATGAGGAAAGAATCTGTTATCTGGATGAAGAAGATACCACTTATTCGATGGAAAACGGATATCGGATGATGAAAAAACTGTTGAAAAAAGAAACAGAATTTACCGCAGTATTTGCAATTTCCGATCTGATGGTGATTGGTGCATGCAAGGCGCTTCTGGAAGAGGGAAAAAGGATTCCGGAAGATGTGGCGGTTGCAGGATTTGACGGACTTGACTATACCGGATTTTATCAGCCGGCGATCACTACGATGGCGCAGCCGGTCGAAGAGATCGCGAGACAGTCTGTCGGGATTCTGTTTGACATGATAGAAACAAAGAAAAGCCAGGAAGGAAAATATCTTCCGGCAACACTGAAAGAAAGAGAATCAACTACAGGAGGTAGAAGAACATGGAAGCAAGACTGACAGAGATTTTACAGGAGAAATTCCAGACAGGACTTGAACAGGCAACGAATGAACAGGTATATTATGCGCTGCTTACACTGACAAAGGAACGGATCAAAGAAGGACCGAAGAACGAAGGAAAGAGAAAACTCTATTATATTTCCGCAGAATTCCTGATCGGAAAGCTTTTATCCAACAACCTGATCAACCTTGGAATTTATGATGAGACAGCAGAGGTGCTGAAAAAGCACGGGAAAAATCTTGCAGAGATCGAAGAAGTTGAACCGGAACCGTCTCTTGGAAATGGTGGACTTGGACGATTGGCAGCCTGCTTCCTGGATTCCATTGCAACACTCGGACTTCCGGGAGACGGAATCGGGCTGAACTATCATATGGGTCTGTTCAAACAGGTATTTACCGATCACAAACAGGATGAACAGAAGAATCCGTGGATTGAAAAAGACAGCTGGCTCAATGATACCGGTATTTCATTTGAAGTCCCGTTCAAGGATTTCAGTCTTCGTTCCCATCTGTATGATATTGATGTAACCGGATACGAAGGCGGAAGCAACAAACTTCATCTTTTTGATGTAGAGACGGTAAATGATGCAATCGTTGGAAACGGAATCAATTTTGATAAGAACGATATCCGTGAGAACCTGACGCTGTTCCTCTATCCGGATGACAGCGACAAGGCAGGAAATCTGCTCCGTATTTATCAGCAGTATTTTATGGTTTCCAATGCAGCACAGTATATCATCCGCGAGTGTGAAGAAAAGGGATATGATCTCAGAAAGCTTCATGAGCATGTGGCGATCCAGATCAATGATACACATCCTTCTATGGTTATTCCGGAGCTGATCCGTCTTCTTGTTCAGAAACAGATCGACTTCAATGAGGCGATTGAGATCGTACATATACCAATCACACCATCCTCGCAGAAGCACTGGAAAAATGGCCGGTTGATTATCTGGAGCAGGTTGCACCGCAGATCGTTCCGATCATCCGTGATCTGGATGCAAGAATTAAGGGAAGATATAAAGATCCGAGAGTCCATATTATCGATGACCAGAATCGTGTACACATGGCTCATATGGATATCCATTATGGATACAGTGTCAACGGAGTTGCTTATCTTCATACAGAGATCCTGAAAAATGAAGAACTGAAACCGTTCTACGACATTTACCCACAGAAATTCAACAACAAGACTAATGGTATTACGTTCAGAAGATGGCTGCTGCACTGCAACCATGAACTGACTGCATGGCTGGATGAGAAGATCGGACCGGATTACAGAAAAGATGCAACAAAGCTTGAAAAACTGCTTGATTATGTAAATGATGAGGAAACTTTAAAGAGCCTTCTTGTAGTAAAACAGAAAAAGAAAGAGGATCTGGCAGCTTACTTAAAAGAAACACAGGGACTGGAAATCAATCCAAATTCAATTTTTGATATTCAGGTAAAACGTCTGCATGAATACAAGCGTCAGCAGATGAATGCATTATATGTGATCTATAAATATCTGGAGATCAAGAGCGGAAAGAAACCGGAGACTCCGATCACGGTAATCTTTGGAGCCAAGGCTGCACCGGCTTATATTATTGCAAAGGATATCATTCATCTGATCCTCTGCCTGCAGGAGCTGATTGATAACGATCCGGAAGTTGCACCGTATCTGAAAGTGGTTATGGTAGAAAACTACAACGTGACACTGGCAGAAAAGCTGATCCCGTCCTGTGATATTTCTGAACAGATTTCTCTTGCATCCAAAGAAGCAAGTGGAACAGGTAACATGAAATTCATGCTGAACGGGGCTGTGACAATGGGAACAGAAGATGGAGCCAACGTAGAAATCCATCAGTTTGTAGGGGATGAAAATATCTACATCTTCGGAGAATCCAGTGAACAGGTTATCGAGCATTACCGCAAGATGGATTATAATGCAGTTGATTACTATATCAATGATGAAGAGATCCGCAGACTGGTAGACTTTATCATCAGCCCGGAACTTCTCCGTATCGGAGATAAATACCTGCTTCTTGAACTGCATGCAGAATTGATCCGTAAAGACTGGTTCATGACACTTCTTGATGTGAAAGATTATATCCAGAAGAAAGAACAGGCTTACGCAGATTATGAAGACCGCATGGCATGGGCAAAGAAGATGGTTGTGAATATCGCAAAAGCAGGATATTTCTCATCTGACAGAACCATTGCTGAATACAACAGAGACATCTGGCATCTGTAAAATGTATATGTAAAAAACAGAAGTCTGTCCTGAAAAAACAGAGACAGACTTCTGTTTTTTGTGCAAAAGTGTATTTTTATACGGTTTCTGCAGGAACTTTCTGTATTTCCCTTATTGCGGGAAAAGAGAAGGATATGCTATGATAAGGAGAAATATTGCTGTTTGTTTTCCGGATATGGAAAAGTTTTTGGGAAGATCCGGGAAGCAATAGAAGCAGATGAGAGGTGAATATATGGAAAAAAGAAGAAAAAGTGCATCACTTTTGCCGGTCGGTGTATTTCTGGTATTTTATCTGGGACTGGGTATTTTATTTGAATACATAATGAAAATTCCAATGGGGTTTTATAATGTACCGATCGTAGTGGCGTTTCTGGCGGCACTCCTGGTCGCGTGTCTGCAGAACAGAAAGGTTGGCTTTGATGAGAAGCTGGAGATCATGGGACGGGGAATCGGAGATAAGAATATTATCACAATGCTGCTGATTTTCCTGACGGCGGGAACTTTTGTGGGAGTGGTTGGAAGAAGCAGTGCAGAGAGTGTGGCGTATTTTATGCTATCGATCATCCCGGCACGGTTTGCGGTTGCCGTTCTGTTTGTGGTTGCATGTTTTGTTTCAACAGCAATGGGAACTTCGGTTGGGACGATCACCCTTCTGACTCCGATTGCGGCGGCAGTTTCGCAGACGTCCGGTTTTTCCCTGGCACTTTGCGTGGCATCGGTGATGGGAGGCTCCATGTTCGGGGACAATCTTTCTTTCATATCAGATACAACAATTGCTGCCTGCAACGGGCAGGGATGTGAGATGAAAGATAAATTCCGGGAAAATTTCTGGATCGCACTTCCGGCGGCGATCGTATCGTTGGTTCTGATCCTGATCAGTTCTTTCCGGGCAGAGATCGGAACGGCAGTTACGCACGAATACAATCTGACACAGATCATTCCGTATGTGCTGGTGCTGGTCGGCGGGATCGCAGGGTTCAACGTCTTTCTGGTACTTTTGACGGGAATTGTGTCCGGTGCGGTGATCATGCTTGCAATGGGGCAGGTAACACCGTATGAAATGCTTGCTGCCATGGGATCAGGTGTATCCGGGATGTTTGAAACCTGTATGGTGGCGGTGCTGGTTGCTGCAATGTGTGCGCTGATCCGGGAAAATGGTGGCTTTGATGTATTGCTGGATGTGATCCACCGTGTCTTTAAGGGATCGAAAAGTGGTCAGCTGGGTGTTGGTATTTTGGTAGCGCTTCTGGATGTGGCAACAGCGAACAATACCGTAGCAATTGTGATGGCTAATCCAATTGCAAAGGAAATGGCAGACGATTATCAGATCACACCGAGAAAGACGGCTTCCCTTCTGGATACTTTTTCCTGTATTTCACAGGGGGTGATCCCGTATGGTGCGCAGATGCTGGTGGCAATTTCGGCAGTGCATGAGCTCGGCGGTGAGATTTCTGCATTTCAGATCATTCCGAAGCTTTTTTATCCGGGAATGCTGTTTGTCAGTTCGCTGATCTTTATCTTTGTGATTCCACAGAAAACAGGAAAATAAAACAGAGTTCACTCTGGATTTTTATACTTTTACAGATTAAAGGGTTGAAACCTGACGAAAAATACGGTATTATAGTGTTTAATAGATTTTTGGAACGAAAAATGGTACAAAAATCACAGATACATAGAAGGGAATGACAAAGATGAGCCTGAAAATCGGAGTAATTAAAGGTGACGGAATCGGTCCGGAGATTGTAACGGAAGCGATGAAAGTTCTTGATAAAGCAGGAGAGGTATACGGATTTGACTGTTCTTATGAACAGCTGCTTCTTGGGGGCGCATCCATTGATGTACATGGAGTCCCGCTTACAGATGAGACGGTAGCAAAAGCAAAAGCATGTGATGCCGTACTGATGGGATCCATTGGAGGAGATGCAAAGACTTCCCCGTGGTATAAGCTGGAACCGTCAAAGAGACCGGAGGCCGGTCTTCTGAAGATCAGAAAAGAACTGAACCTGTTCGCAAATCTGCGTCCGGCAGTTTTGTATAATGAACTGAAGGGTGCATGCCCTCTGAAAGAAGAGATTACAGAAGGCGGATTTGATCTGATGATCATGCGTGAACTGACAGGCGGTCTTTATTTTGGAGAGAGGAAGACAGAAGAAGTGGATGGTGTGCTGACTGCATTCGATTCACTTACCTATAATGAGGATGAGATCCGCAGGATTGCGATCCGCGCGTTTGACATTGCAATGAAGAGAAGAAAGAAAGTGACAAGCGTCGATAAGGCGAATGTACTGGATTCTTCAAGACTCTGGAGAAAAGTAGTAGAAGAAGTTGCGAAAGATTATCCGGAAGTTACACTGGAGCATATGCTGGTTGACAACTGTGCAATGCAGCTTGTAAGAGATCCGAAGCAGTTTGATGTCATTCTTACAGAGAATATGTTCGGAGACATCCTTTCTGATGAAGCAAGCATGGTAACCGGTTCGATCGGAATGCTGGCAAGTGCAAGTCTGAATGAAACCAGGTTCGGATTGTATGAACCAAGTGGCGGTTCGGCACCGGATATAGCAGGACAGGGAATTGCAAACCCGATAGCAACAATTCTTTCAGCAGCAATGATGCTTCGTTTCAGCCTGGATCAGGATAAAGCAGCAGATGCGATTGAAGCAGCAGTTTCCCAGGTGTTAAAAGATGGATACAGAACCGGGGATATTATGTCAGACGGATGTACAAAGGTTGGAACAGCCCGGATGGGAGATCTGATCTGCGAAAGAATTCGATAGTCAAGGATTGGGAAAGATACAGTTCCGTACTGCTATGGGGAAAGAGAAGCAGGACGGAACTGTAATAGAATAGAGCCAAAAGTTACAGGAGGATTATAAAATCATGAGAAGTGATAATGTAAAAACAGGTATGCAGCAGGCGCCGCACAGATCATTGTTCAATGCGCTTGGTCTTACAAAAGAAGAACTGGAGAGACCGCTTGTCGGAATCGTATGTTCTTATAACGAAATCGTTCCGGGACATATGAACCTGGATAAAATTGCAAATGCAGTAAAGATGGGAGTTGCCATGGCAGGTGGAACACCGATCATGTTCCCGGCGATTGCAGTCTGTGACGGTATTGCAATGGGACACATCGGTATGAAGTATTCTCTGGTAACGAGAGATCTGATCGCAGATTCGACAGAAGCAATGGCAATGGCGCATCAGTTTGATGCCCTTGTTATGATCCCGAACTGTGATAAAAATGTACCTGGGCTTTTGATGGCAGCAGCCCGTATTAATGTACCTACAGTGTTCGTCAGTGGCGGACCAATGCTTGCGGGACATGTAAAAGGACAGAAGAGAAGTCTTTCCAGCATGTTCGAGGCAGTTGGATCCTACGCAGCAGGAACAATGGACGAATGTGATGTATGTGAATTTGAAAATAAAGTATGTCCTACCTGCGGATCATGCTCCGGAATGTATACAGCCAACAGCATGAACTGTCTGACAGAAGTACTTGGTATGGGGCTTCAGGGAAATGGAACAATTCCGGCTGTATATTCAGAAAGAATCCGTCTTGCAAAACATGCAGGTATGCAGGTAATGGAAATGTACAGAAGAAATATCCGTCCGAGAGACATTATGACAAAAGAAGCCATCTTAAATGCCCTTACTGTTGATATGGCACTTGGATGCTCAACCAACAGTATGCTTCACCTTCCGGCGATCGCACATGAGATTGGTATGGATTTTGAGATTGATTTTGCAAATGGAATCAGCGAAAAGACTCCGAACCTCTGTCACCTTGCACCGGCAGGTCCGACATATATGGAAGACTTGAATGAAGCAGGAGGTGTATATGCTGTTATGAACGAGCTGAATAAGAAAGGTCTTCTTTACACAGACTGCATGACAGTAACCGGAAAGACAGTTGGAGAAAATATCGCAGGATGCGAAAACAAAAATCCGGAAGTAATCCGTCCGATCGACAATCCATACAGCCAGACGGGTGGACTTGCAGTCCTCAAAGGTAATATCGCACCGGACGGCAGTGTTGTAAAACGTTCTGCAGTTGTACCGGAAATGCTGGTACATGAAGGACCTGCAAGAGTATTTGAATGTGAAGATGATGCGATCAAGGCAATTAAAGGCGGAGATATCCATCCGGGAGATGTTGTAGTTATCCGTTACGTCGGACCAAAGGGTGGTCCTGGTATGCCGGAAATGCTGAATCCAACTTCT
>OLQO01001464.1_pt1 | contig 15348 bp, 9 predicted proteins | sample 1672281 | NCBI WGS metagenome assembly OLQO01 (sample SAMEA3136667, study PRJEB25190) | human gut metagenome | biome: human gut; feature: human-associated habitat; material: faeces | place: Austria | collected 2013
AGGCACTTTTTTTTGAAAAAACGGGCCTTACAAAACAACTGGTAGTGTTGTATAATAAATACCACAAATAGTCAGATTTTATCGGAGAAATCAGACGAAAAGAACCAGTGAACGAGTAAGTTAAGAAGGAGGAGTTGAAGACTGATTCTCGATAGCATCTGATAATGTCAATATCCTTACCAAAAATGCCTGGTATATTGATATTACAATCACATAAGGGTAAAATATTGAAAAGGTGTAACCTGTTTACTCACCGGCTAAAAACATGAAGCTTTTTTAAGAGAAAGGAATATAAACAGAAGTAAAGTAATAAGAAATACAGTACACGTTAATGCACACATAGGAAAGCGGGAAAGGTATGAAAAAATTAAGGAATAATAAGATCAGAAAACTCCTGGCATTTATGGTGGCTTTGGCGTTGATGGTATCCTGTATGCCGAGTGCATATACGATCTCCGCGAGTGAAGCGTTCGGAGATGGAACGGAGGATATATTTACAGATGGCGAAATTACATCTGAACCAGCGGCCGAAGAATCGACACCGGATGTAAGCAGCGCTGACCAGGAGGAAACGGAACAGGCGCAGCAATCGACGCTTACATATGAAAATGATTCTGTTAAAGTAACAGCAGAGGCACTGGAGGACGGAGCTCTTCCGCAGAATACAGCATTGAAGGCTGACGGCGTAAACGAGAATTCATCCGTATCTTATGATACAGTTTCTCAGAAGCTTTCAGCAGCAGCTACAGACAAGGGCAGCAGCCTGAGAGGTTTTTTTGCGTATGATGTGTATTTTGCTGATGGCGACGGAAACAGAGTCGAGCCGAACGGCAGAGTCAGAGTAACTTTTGAGTACAAGACACCGGCAGCACCGGAGCTTACCGATGTAGCCAGCACGAGTGTAACCGTTGAGAAGCTTCATTATAACAGCAGTACCGGTGATACTGATGTTAACACCTTACAGGCCAACGAGGATCTGAAGGTTCTGAATGTCAACGAGGGCAAACAGATCCAGACACTTCAGGTTGAGACTGGCAACGCAGCTGTTTTTGCCGTTATGTGGGATTCTCCTGAGACAGCAGATGTCGAGGCGGAAGCTGTTTCCGGTAATGAGGACGAGGTGTCTATCGCATCAGAGGAGCTTACGGACGGAATGGATATTTCGGACGAGCCTGAGCAGGATGCAGCTGAGACACCGGCAGCAGAGAATCCGGAGGTAACTCCTGAGGTAGAGCCTTCTGAGGAGCCGGCAGTTGAGCCGACAGAGGCTCCGGCTGAGAATCCGGATGCTGAACCTACCGAAGCGCCGGCTGAGGATCCGGATGTGGTGGAAGAACCGGCAGAGGATATTGAGAGTCCGGATGAGGTTCCGGCAGCAGATGAGAATGGTGAGACAAGCCTGATCGAGGTTCTGGGAGATGATACGAATCTTCGTGTCAGCCCATCTATCGAGGCAGAGGTTCTGGCAACTGTAAACGCAGGAACACAGCTCACACTTCTGGATACCGTAACAGCAGAGGACGGAGCAACCTGGTACAAGGTTTCCTGGGAAGGAACCGAGGCTTACATAAGAAGTGATATGGCACAGGTTGTTGACAGCAGTGATGAGGCAGAAGAAGTTGAGGATGTTCTGGAAAGCGAAGAAGTTTCTTATTCTCAGGAAGTTGGTGATGTAGTCGTAACTGCAACAGCAGCGAAGGACGTTATTCCGGAAGGTGTACAGTTTGTTGTGACTCCGATCGAGAAAGGTTCTGACCAGTATGAAGATGTAGCTGACAGACTTGAAAAGAAAGCCGAGAACGAAGATTATTCTATCGCCGGTTTCCTTGCCTACGATATCTACTTCCAGGACAGTGAAGGAAACAAGATCAATCCGGAAGACGGAAAGGTTAAAGTTTCCATGGAATATAAGAATGCAACTGCTCCGGATGAAGTGAAGGAAGCAGATGCCGCAACAATGGCAATGGCTTCTGCAGACGAAAGCAGCCAGGATGATACAGAGACGGCAGAGCAGAATCTTTCTGTTTCTGTAATGCACTTCGTAGAAGATGAAAACGGAAATGTAGAGTCCGTTGTGGATATGACTAAGGACGATACCGCTAATGTAGAAACAAATGCAGAGGGTGAAGTCCAGAAGGCTGAGTTTGAGACAGAGAGCTTTTCTACATTTACGATTACTTGGAAGTATAGTTCTTATTATTATACTGCTTCAAAAAGTATAAATGTTCATTATGTTAATTTTGAAGGCAATGATATTTCGGGCAATCAGAGAGACACAGTAAATGTAACTTCTGGAAAGTCGGTTGAATTAGGGGAGGAGTTTGTAAAAAAGATTGATAACTATACTTATGTAGGCGCCAGAATTGATAAATATAATGGTGAGAGCCTGAAGTATATTAAAGCAACATGCACGTATGATCGAACTAATAAATCAGGGTCATGGAGTATCCAGTATTCAACAGATAACCAAAACTGGCAAACATCCACCATTACAAATGTTGATATATATCTGTTATATCAGGAACCATTAAGTATTAAGGATGATCTGATGGATTCAGGAACTCTGATACCACAGATAAGTGATGCATTGCAGGCACAGATAAACAGTAGTAAAAATGTAAAATACACGTGGTATAAGAGCATTAATAATGGTAAGTTTGAAAAAGTTAAGAGAGTAAAAGTCACTAAAAATAAATATAATATCGAAGAAGATGCGACTACAAAATTAAGTACTATGAATGTGGCGCTGGATCATGGAGAATTGAGTAATACTCAGACATCTGTAAAATATCAAGTTGGTCTTTCTATAGACGGTTCAGAAGAAATTCGTTCTGGAGTATATAATGTTGAATATTACAGAGAACTTCGAAATGGTGATTTTGAAACTCCTAATGTTGTAAAATCTGGACATAAAAACACAAACAACTGGCAGTATTCTAATGAGAATTATAAGAAGCTTGGAGGTGTATGGCAGACAACAGGAACACATGCAGCATCACAATTTTCTGATTCTGAGGGTGCGGATATAGAGATTGTTACAACTGCTACTAACAATCTGAGTGGCTATAGTTGGCATGGAGATGTAAAGGATGCTAGTGGTAATAATAATCATGATAACTCATTAACAAATGGCCAGGGAAAAGGGCAGTTTGCCGAATTAAATTGTGAGGCATCGGGTGCATTATATCAGGATGTAATGACTTACGCAGATGAGAAATTAAGTTATGGGTTATCTCATCGAGCACGAGGAAGTAATTCACAAACAACAGAGCATGATACCATGTATGTGGTTATTATGCCGACAAAAGTAGCAAAAACAGCTGCAAACGGAAGTGAGTTAAAAACACAGGATCAGTTGGTTGAGTATATTAAAAATAAAATTAAGTATAAATATACAACCAGTATTGCTAGCAGAGAAGAATTTGTAGAGTGTTATAATAATGATGGTGTTTATATAGCAAGAATTTCAAGTGACGATCAAGACTGGAATAAAATTATTCAAAATAAAGTTTATACAGCAAAATCTACACTGACAAGATTTTTCTTTGTTGCAGGAACGACTAGTAGTGGAAAAGCTACGGTAGGTAATTTCCTTGATGATGTACAGTTTACACAGGGGTTAGTTGCAGCAGATCCGGATAGGTATACACTTCAGATAACGAAGGAATTTAATAATATAACTGATGAGCAGATTGAGCAGCTTAAAGATAAACTTACTTTTACTATCAAGGTGTATAGCAAGGATAATCCGAATGTTGAAATTACGGAGCAGGTATTACCAGGAGAAAATACCTTTAAATTAAAAGATATGATTCAAAATGAAACGGACGGTACTTATTACAAGTTATTTGAGAATAAAGAAATGTCCGCTAATGCACAGTATCTGTTCAAAGTGGAAGAGGCATATTCAGATATAAAAGGTTATAAATGTACTACAACAGAAACAATTACCGGTGGTATTGTTCAGCAGGATGGAAAAAGTACTCTGATTGTAGGTGGAAATGCAGCAAACTTTAAGTTTACAAACACATATGTCAATAATCAGAAGAACATATCTTTTACAAAGATATGGGATGATTTTAATAACTATTATGGATCAAGGCCCGAGAATCTGAATATAACATTACAGGGAAAGGTAAAAAATCAAGTCGCAAAGAGCTATGTTGTGACATTGAGTAATGAGAGTGCTGTTCTTACGAAAGAGAATAAAGAGGGTGTTACGGTCGAGAGTGCTTCTTCTGGAAACACAAATGCCTGGAAGTGTATTTGGAAAGGGGTTCCGATATATGATGACGACAATAATTTAATTGATTGGTCTGTTAAAGAGGGCGAGGTAAACAGCTCCTATGCATATCAAGAGTCAGAAGTAAGAGTTGGCGATGGTTCAAATTATCAAGAAGAGAACACTTCTGTAATTGCTGATTCAAAAATTGAAACGGTGACAGAGGAGAATGCAAATATTCCAACGGCAGAAGGCAACAATGAAACAACTCAGAGTACTCAGGACAATGTAGAATCCAATGATGCGGCTGTTATGTCTGCAAGTGATTCTGGTGGAGATGAAACAGCTGTACAGACAGACGTAAATAATACGTCAGATACAGGAGATGTTGAAGAAAGCTTTTACATCGTCAATAAGCTTGTAACAGAACCGGTAACTGTTAGTAAGTATTGGGATGATAACCATAATAAGTATGAAAACAGACCATCTAGTCTGAATATTAATTTAAAAGTTAATAATGGATCACAGCGAACAATATGTTTAAAGGCTGGTTCTGAATCAAATACTGCTAACAAGTGGAGTGCAACACTTACTGTTCCTAAACTGAAAAACGGAAATAGCTATAGCGCGAAAGAAGAACTTCCATCAGATTATTATGAATGTACAACTTCTAAGGAAACAAGGAATGATATTTACTTTGTTAATAAACAAGTAAAGCGAACTCTTGTTGTTAAGAAAATATGGAATGATGGAAACAATGCAAATAGAACAAGACCTGATAGCGTAAGCTTCAAGTTACAGTACAGAGATAGTAATTCTGATGAATGGAGAGATTATACAAAAGATGGCAGTAATGTTACAGTTACATTAACTGGAAACAATGTAACTAAACAAGATACAAATTGTTGGCGTTATGAGATTAAAAATCTTGATGTTAGTAAGGAGTACCGTGTAGTTGAGCAGGAAGTACCAGGTAATTATACAGAAAGTTATAGCAAGGATAATGACTTTACTTCTATTACAAATACTTTAAAATGGAAAGTAGTAAAGGCGGGGTCAAGCAATAATGTTAAACTTGGTGGAGCGGAGTTCAAGCTGACAAATGCAGACGATGAAACAGTTGCAACAGGAACGTCCGCGAACGACACCGGAGAGGTTAGCTGGAATAAAACTACAGCAGAACTAAATGGTACTTATACATTAACAGAGACAAAAGCACCGAGTGGCTATTGTATTAGTGGAACTACGTGGTCATTAGTGTTTGTGAATGGAGTTTTAACTGGTTTATCTAATGAAAGTGATAATAGGAATTGCAATTGGGATGGATCCAATGCAACATTGACGATCACTAACACAGAATTATATTCCTTACCAAGTGCCGGTGGTCCGGGAACTTATGGATTTACAATCAGTGGTGTAGCGATTCTTGCAACTGCACTCCTGTTGTTTATAAATAATAAACGAAGGGAGGAAGAAGCAAAGAGATCGTAACACATTAATTGTAAATGGCCGATGAAGGGCGAAAAAGAAAAATGCAGAGAAAGAAAGGAGCAAACCTTATGAAAAATTTATTTAAAAAGATTGGTGCATTATTAGTGGCAGCGGTTATGGTACTGTCTATGTGCACAGCGGTATTTGCAACGGAACAGGAAACATCAGTAGCGAATGATAAAGCTTCTCTTACAGTAAAGGGATTAGTTCCGGGAGAGAATACTACGGTAGCAGTTTATAAAGTAGTTGGATGGAGTGCTGAACACAGCAGCTGGGAAGTTGAAAACGAGGCAATAAAAAACGATGTGAATCTTGATAAGAATCCAGTAACTATTGTTTGGGAGAGCATTGCTAATAAGAGAGAAAATCTTACACCAGTAATTTCAGATACTAAGGAAGTTCCTGAAAATGGTGAAGTTAAATTTGATAATCTTGCTATTGGTGCTTACTATGTTTATGCAGCTTCTAAAAAAACAACTTACAACCCAATGGGCGAAGCTGTTTATGGCTATGATGACAATGGATTAATGATAGCACAAGATAAAACAATTGATGCAAAGGGCTCAACATATACACTTACAAAAGCTTTTACAGGCGATGATGGACAAACAACATACCAGGTTGTAAACCGTGGACAGGAAGTTCCATTTACTATTACAGCTACTTTCCCAAGTTATGATAAAGATGCAAAGGATAGAGCATTCCAGATTACTGACGAACCTAAAGGTATGAAAGTAAAAGAAGTAACTGTAAAAGTTGGAGAGGCTCCATTAGCTGCAGGCACTGATTATAAATTAGTAAGCGTGAAGGATGATGGGACTGATGGTGATGAAATAACAACATTACCAGCAGCAGAAGATCAGAAAGTACGAGTAAGATTTACTTCTGCCTACATTGGAACAGATAATAGACATGCTGGTCAGACTGTAACAGTAGAAGTAAAGGCACAGATTACAGATGCTGATACTTTTGTAAACAAAGCGTCAAGTGACAAAGGAAGCAAGACATCTGAAGTAAATGGTAAATTAGGTTCTATTACAATCAACAAATACGATGAAAATAATAGTAAACTCTTAGCAGACGCAGAGTTCAGTATTGCACCAATGAAAGAGGATGAAGTTGGGGCTAAAATTCAGTTTGTACTTGTTGGGCAAAACAAAGACGGACAGTTTATTTATAAAAAAGCAACTGAAGAAGAAATTAAAAATGATGATATTACTAAAGTAACAAATATTGTAGCAAAAAATGGTGTAGTAGTAGCAAAAGGACTTGATGATGGAAAATATAAGATTGTCGAGGAAAAAGCTCCAGCTGGATATTCTGTAGTGACTGTAAACGATGTAACAATTGAAAACGGAGGAAATCCAACGGCTACAGTAAATGTTTCAGATACAAAATTACATTCTCTTCCACATACAGGTGGCATGGGAACATACCTCTTCACTATCATCGGTGTTGTAGTTATGGTTGGCGCTGCTGGTGCTTTCTTCATCAGCCGCAGAAAAGGATCTGAGGAGTAATCGTTTGATTGCCGGATCGATTCAATTCAAAAATTATTTATAAGCAACGACAAAGCAAGTATTAAAACAGAATAGTTTCTGATTATTCTGTTGAAGAAATCATTACCGCCCGGCCCCTTCGGGGGCCGGGAGTGGTAAATACAACAGTATGGAGAAACCTATGAGAAAGAATAAGAAGAAAAAATATATTGGACTTGGTTTGCTGTTTCTGATAGGGTTGTCCATACTGCTGTATCCAATGGTCAGTGATGCCTGGAACCGGTACAGGGACAGCCTGCTGATCAGTAATTATAGCAGCAGTGTTTCTTCGGATGATAATTCGGAGAAGATTGACAGTATGTGGAAGGCAGCTCAGGAGTATAACGAACAGATCAAGCAGGAAAGTGTGCCGGATGCTTTTTCCGTGAGGGATGGCCAGACGGACAGTACATATGAGTCTCTTCTGAACCTGAATGGTGATGGAATGATGGGGTATGTGGAGATTCCTGTGATCGATGTGAGCATTCCAATCTATCATTACACGACAGATGAGTCTCTGGAGAAGGGCGCCGGTCATTTGTTCGGCAGCAGTCTTCCGGTTGGCGGCAAGAGTACCCATTGTATTTTGTCGGCACACAGAGGTCTTCCAAGTGCGAAACTTTTTACAGATCTGAATCTTGTGGAAGAGGGAGATGTTTTTTACCTGCATGTGCTGGGTAAGACGCTTGCCTACGAGGTGGATCAGATTCTTACCGTTCTTCCGGAGCAGACAGAGTCTCTGGGTATCACGGATGGGGATGATTATGTAACGCTGGTTACGTGTACGCCTTATGCGGTGAATACGCACAGACTTCTGGTGAGGGGACACAGAGTTCCGATGAAGGCTGCGAAGGCGGTTCAGAAAGCAGAGAAGAAGGTTACCGGAATCACCAATCCGACGCTTCCGATGCTTGCTCTCTGTGTTGTGATCGGAATTGTGATCGCGGTGATCCTGGTTGCCGGTATCAATTCTGTTCAGAACAAAAAACGACGCAGGAAATGATTTATGGCTAAAAAGAAAAAAAAGAAAAAGAGTAATGTTGTCCTGAACATCATGATTGCCCTGGTGTTTCTGGCGGGGGCGGGTGTGTTCCTTTATCCCACGATCAGTGATATGTGGAACCAGTATCGAAATGCCCAGCTGGTCAGTAAGTACGAGGAAGCGGTAACGGAGCTTTCGGACAACGACTATGACAGGCTGTGGAAAGAGGCGAAGGAGTATAATGCCGAGCATCCGGTGAATGCCATTGTAGATGCTTTTGAGGAAGAGGATACTTATGAGCTGAGTCATCCTTATGACAGGGTTCTGGATCCGAACGGTGATGGTCTGATGGGGAGTATCGAGATCCCGAAGATCAAAGCCAGACTGGCGATCTATCATGGACTGAGCAAAACGGTCCTGGAAAAGGGTGTCGGTCATGTGGAGGGTACCAGCCTTCCCATCGGAGGCAAGAGCACCCATGCGGTTCTGGCGGCGCATCGAGGTCTTCCTAACGCAAAGCTTTTTACAGATCTGGATCAGATGGAAAAGGGAGATATTTTTATCCTGCACATTCTTGGCAAGCATCTTGCCTACAAGGTGGATCAGATCAAGACGGTGCTTCCGAATGAGACCAGTGACCTGGATATTATCGAGGGTGAAGATCATGTGACTCTGATCACGTGTACCCCTTATGGAGTTAACACCCACAGGCTTCTTGTCCGGGGAGTGCGGACGAAATATGTGGTGGAAGATACAAAGAATGACGAAACGATACCGCAGAAGCTTGCTGTTGTGGATCCGAAGAGGGTTCTGGCCGGCGGCGCTGCAGTGCTTGTTGTTCTGATCCTGCTGATTTATCTGATCGTCCGTCATAGGGACAAAAAACGGAAAAAGAAGCAGCTTTCAGAAAGGAAAGAGGAGGCAGAGAGCGATGAAAAATAGAAGAAAGCAAGGGAAAATATTCCGGAGCCTTCTGGCTGTTCTGATGCTGACGGCTATGCTGGTCACGAGTGTTTTGCAGCCGGTTTTCGCCGGGGATTATGAAGCTGGAAAAACAGGTAATCTGACGTTGACGGTTCAGCAGGCGGATGAGGAGGGAAACCAGACTCCGCTGCCGGATGTAGGGCTGACGATCTACAAGGTTGGCAGTGTGAATTTTGATGGCAATGTGCATTTCGTGTTGGATGAGGCACTGGCTGCCGCAGCAATCGATTTTGATTCCATCACGACGGCTGATGGCTGGTATGAAGCGGCAGAGAAGCTGGCGGCTATGATCGTCAGCGGAAGCGTGGATGTGTGGGGTATGTCCAAGTCCTCTGATGCAGAGGGAAATATGACTTTCGCTAATCTGGCTGAGGGCATGTACCTGGTGGTGCAGACAGATGGAAATAGTAGTGTTATGGTTTCACCGATGCTGATCTCCGTTCCTTTTGCAGATCAGGAGCAGGGCTGGATGTACGATGTACAGGCTTATCCGAAGTCTGTAAGTAATCCGCAGAAGCATACACAGATCCAGGTTACGAAGAGGATCTATAATGTTGATGATAACGGGAATGTGATTCCTCTGGAAACGAAGGAGGATGTAACTTATAATGTTGGGCTTTACCTTGATCCGGATGGAAATGCCCCTTACGGAGAAATGCAGAAAATCCATATCCAGAATGCTTCCAGTGGTACAGCTACATGGACGGATGTTCCGGATGGCACCTATTATGTATTTGAGCTGGATGAGGATGGAAATCCTCTTCAGCAGAATACGAAGATCAAGGTGGATGATGAGAATCTTTACTACTACAATGTAACGAAGCCGAATGGTGAGAGTGAAGAGAAGTCCAATCAGGTTGTGATCGGTGGAGATAGTGGTGCTACTGAGGCAGCGGCTTATGTAAATAACTATTATACAAAGATTTCCGATATATTCAGCCGTAACGGATTTATCAACATTAAGAAGAATGTGATGATCGATGGTGTTGCTTCTACTGTGGATGATACGTTCTATGCAGGTGTGTTCTCCACTGAGAGTAACGGTGAGCTGACGCTTGAGAAGGTAGTGACTCTGAAACAGAATGATAGTGTTCAGGTAATGTTGGATCTTCCAAAGGATCAGGAGATCAACAGTGTTACGTATACTGTTCTGGAGACGGATAAGGATGGAAATCCGGTTGATGATGATACCTTTAAGTATACAGTTACCGGTCAGGGTGAGGTTACACTGAATAATGATAACCGATATACTGTAACAAAGGAGATCACCAACAGTCTTTCTTCCGAGCCGACACCGATTCCGACTGTTACACCTGGAACAAATCATGGTGGAAATGATCGGATCACTCCGATCCCGAATAACGGTACAGCGGGCGGAACTGCTCCGAACGATACCAGCGGTACAGCAAGACGTTCTGTAAAGACCGGCGATGATACACCGATCGGTGTATGGGTTGGAATCCTTGCAGCAGCGATCATTGTTGGCGGTGGTGCAGCTTATGGAGTTAAGAGAAAGAAGAAAAAATAAATAACGGATCGTTCTGAAGGATGATCGGTGGAAGAACCGGGCGATGTGGACGCCCGGTTCTTTTTTGAAATATTTACGTATTGGGGATGAAAAAGCAGCGGGTGATATTTTTTCTCGAAAATTGCTCTTGACATTTTGGTATGATAAGTATATTGTATGTGTTGCAGCAAATTTCATAAAAGATAGCCTTTTATTCAGAGTGGTGGAGATACAAAGGATCTGTGAAGCCACGGCAACCCCGGAGAATCCAGGAAGGTGCCAACCTGAGCGAGCAATCGAACAATAAGAGGATTGTTTACAGAACTTAAACAGTCCGGATTGTACGGGCTGTTTTTTATGTATATAACCATTGTTTTATTACAAAAGGAGAAGATCATGGAGAAAATTTTATTTACATCTGAATCTGTAACTGAGGGTCATCCTGACAAGGTCTGCGACTCTATTTCCGATGCGATCCTTGATGCTATGATGGCACAGGATCCGATGAGCCGTGTTGCATGTGAGACTGCTACTACAACAGGTCTTGTACTTGTTATGGGCGAGATCACAACCAAGGCTAATGTTGATATCCAGAAGATCGTTCGCGATACTATCCGTGAGATCGGATATGACAATGCGGATTATGGCTTTGATGCAGATACCTGTGCGGTTATCACATCACTTGACAAGCAGTCCACAGATATTGCTATGGGTGTTGACAAGGCTCTTGAGCAGAAAGAGGACGATATGAATGAGGACGAGCTGGATTCCATCGGTGCCGGTGACCAGGGTCTTCAGTTTGGTTATGCTTCCAATGAGACTGAGGAGTATATGCCATATGCCATCAACATGGCTCACAAGCTTGCTCAGCAGCTGACAAAGGTTCGTAAGGACGGCACTCTGAAATATTTAAGACCGGATGGAAAGACTCAGGTTACTGTTGAGTATGATGAGGCCGGCAAGCCGAAGAGAATCGATGCTGTTGTATGCTCTACACAGCATGATCCGGATGTTACTCAGGAGCAGATCCATGAGGATATTAAGAAGTATGTTTTTGATGCGATCATTCCGGCTGATATGGTTGATGCGGATACGAAGTATTTCATCAATCCGACAGGTCGTTTTGTTATCGGCGGACCTCACGGTGACAGTGGTCTGACAGGTCGTAAGATCATCGTTGATACCTACGGCGGAACAGGACGTCACGGCGGCGGTGCTTTCTCCGGTAAGGATTGCACAAAGGTTGACCGTTCTGCTGCTTATGCTGCACGTTATGTTGCAAAGAACATTGTTGCAGCCGGTCTTGCTGACAAGTGTGAGATCCAGCTTTCCTATGCAATCGGTGTTGCGCATCCGACTTCTGTCAGTGTGAATACCTTCGGAACAGGTAAGCTTTCTGAGACTAAGCTTGTTGAGATCGTTCGTGAGAATTTTGATCTTCGTCCGGCTGGTATCATCAAGATGCTTGACCTTCGCCGTCCGATCTACAAGCAGACTGCTGCTTATGGTCATTTCGGCCGTACAGATGTTGATCTTCCATGGGAGCATCTGGACAAGGTTGAGACTCTGAAGAAGTATCTTTGCAACAGCTACGAATAATCGTTTCAGAAGAATAAAGAGTGAAGCCCCCGGTAGTGCAAGTACCGGGGGCTTTTTGCATGGTGAGATGGGGTTTTTTATAGAAAATTTAGAGATAGGGAATATAGTTTATGTTATAATACGTGTATGTGAATGTGTGAATTTATAAAGGACGGAGATACAGATGAAGTTAAAAACACGTATTATTGTGGGCTTCGTTGCGATCATCCTGCTACCGCTGCTTCTTTTTTCCGCAAGTCTGTACGGGTTCAGCCAGACGCAGGCGAAGCATGTGCAGGAGAGCAGCAGCCAGGCTTCGGATTCCAGCCAGATGGTCTATGATATTTCGCTGCCGCAGTCTTCCAGCAGCCAGGTGAAGCTGATGGCCAAGGATATGATCCTGACCGCAACGATCATCCTTGTTTTTACTGCGTTGTCCGTAGGGCTGTGGATCTATCGGAGCATTGCGGTTCCGCTGGTGAAGCTTAAGAAGGCTACCAAGAACATCAAGGAGGGGAATCTGGATTTTGTGCTGGAGGTTGAGGGGAATGATGAATTTTCCCAGCTTTGCCAGGATTTTGAGGAGATGCGTAAGCGTCTGAAGGAGTCCACGGAAGAGAAGATCCTGATGGATAAGGAGAATAAGGAGCTGATCAGCAATATTTCCCATGATCTGAAGACGCCGATCACTGCGGTGAAGGGTTATGTGGAGGGAATCATGGATGGTGTGGCGGATACGCCGGAGAAGATGGACCGGTATGTGCGTACCATTTATAATAAGACCAATGAGATGGATCATCTGATCAATGAGCTGACCTTTTATTCCAAGATCGATACCAACCGTATTCCGTATACGTTCAGCAAGCTGAATGTGGAGGATTATTTTTCGGATTGTGCGGAGGAGCTTGGGCTTGAGATGGAGACCAGGGGGATCGAGCTTGTGTATGCCAATTATGTGGAGAAGGGTGTGCAGGTTATTGCGGATGGTGAGCAGATCCGCCGTGTGATCCATAATATTGTGAGTAATGCCATTAAGTATATGGAGAAGCCAAGGGGGATCATCCAGCTTCGGGTGAAGGATGTGGGTGATTTTATCCAGGTGGAGATCGAGGATAACGGCAAGGGTATTGCCGCCAAGGATCTGCCGTATATTTTTGACCGTTTTTACCGTACCGATGTTTCCAGAAATTCTTCCAAGGGAGGAAGCGGTATCGGACTTTCCATCGTAAAGAAGATCATGGAGGATCATGGTGGAAAGGTCTGGGCTACAAGCCGGCTGGGGATCGGAACGATCATGTATTTTGTTCTCAGAAAATATCAGGAGAATATCTTAAGTGATCAAAACTGTTGACTGATATGATTAAATGTGTTTGAATTTACTCAAAAGAGTAAATTATTATGAACACATCAAATATCACAAATTACAAGCTAAAAGATTTTGCTGAACTGTTAGGTGTATTTGTAAAAACATTACAGCGTTGGGATAGAGAAGGAACTCTAAAGGCAAACCGAATTCCAACTGATAGACGTTATTACACTTATGACCAATATCTGCAATTCAAAGGAATAAATACTGAAGATGACCAACGTCAGGTAGTTATTTATGCTAGTACAGCGAAAATTAAGTTTCTGCTATATTGACGCAGCAGATGAAAAATCAGACAAGTCAATATGGCGGTTACTTAATATTCGCTGTACTAGGGTATCTACAAGAAATCAAAAAGATGATTTACAAAACCAAGTTGTATTTTTACGATAGTTTTGTAATGCCAAAGGTATTATTGTAGACCAGTGTATTGAAGATTATGGAAGTGGCCTTAATTACAATCGTAAAAAGTGGAACGAATTATTAGATGAAGTGATGGAACAAAAAATCAAAAACTCGTGCAGGATATTGTTTCAATACTCCATGTGTTCTCTTGCAGGTTGTACGGACTTCGTAAGTATAAAAAACAAATAGAAAGGGATGTGGAAATTGCTAAGGAGCTTCAAGACGGAAATAAATCCGTCAGAGGAACAGAAAGTCAAGATTCATAAGACGATAGGAACTTGTAGATTCATTTATAATTTCTATCTTGCCCATAATAAAGAACTTTACGACAACGGTGAAAAGTTTATGAGCAGTAACAGGTTTAGAGTCTGGCTTAACAATGAATATCTTTCTGAACATCCGGAGTATTTGTGGATCAAGGAGGCTTATTCAAAAGCAGTAACACAGTCAGTAAATAATGGACAAACTGCTTTTACAAGATTTTTCAATCACGAGAGTGCTTTTCCTAAGTTCAAAAAGAAAGGCAGATCTGATGTAAAGATGTATTTTGTAAAGAATAATCCAAAGGATTGTCGTTGCGAAAGGCATAGAATCAATATTCCGTCACTTGGTTGGGTCCGTATCAAAGAAAAAGGATATATTCCAACAGCTAAAGACGGATATGTGATTAAAAGCGGCACGGTCTCAATGAAAGCTGACAGATACTATGTTTCAGTTCTTGTAGAAATTTCTGATAACAAGATTGCTGATAATTCCAATGCAGGAATTGGCATAGACCTGGGATTAAAGGATCTTGCCATTGTTTCTAATGGTAAGACTTATAAGAACATCAACAAGTCAGCAAGACTGAAAAAGCTTGAGAAACAACTTATTCGGGAACAGAGATGTCTCTCCCGTAAGTATGAAAATCTAAAGAAAGGAGAAGTCACTCAAAGGGCGAATATACAAAAACAAAAACTTAAGGTACAGAAACTTCATCATAAGATAGATAATATCCGTACTGATTACATTAACAAGACAATCGCTGAGATAGTGAAGACCAAGCCATCTTATATAACGATCGAGGACTTAAATGTAAATGGTATGATGAAGAATCGACATCTTTCAAAAGCAGTTGCATCACAAAAGTTTTATGAATTTAGAACAAAGCTGCAAATCAAATGCAATGAAAATGGGATCGAACTTCGAATAGTAGATAGATGGTATCCATCATCTAAAACCTGTCACTGCTGTGGCGCTATCAAAAAAGATTTAAAGCTTTCAGATAGAATATTC
>OLQO01001466.1_pt1 | contig 15343 bp, 15 predicted proteins | sample 1672281 | NCBI WGS metagenome assembly OLQO01 (sample SAMEA3136667, study PRJEB25190) | human gut metagenome | biome: human gut; feature: human-associated habitat; material: faeces | place: Austria | collected 2013
ACGAGCGGGGGCTCCTATCTTTTTAGTGCCCTCGGATTGGGTCATAGTGTCTGTCGTTGCCAAAACATCGGCGTTGCTGGGGTAGTCGTTGGGGACGTTCTTAAATGACTAGTCAAACAAGACTGTCTCCAATGACTACCTTCCTCTGGTGTAAAAGGCGCGCCACGCTAAACGCCGGGTTTGTTATTCGTTTGTAAAGGCCGTGCCGCGCTTGCGGTAAGGGTCTATCAAATGCCCGTAAGAAACCGCAGCTGGCGCGGGCGCTGCCCGGTCGAGGCCGTATCTTTCCAAACAGCAAAGCGGGCAGGGTGCCCGCGAGTCGCATGTATGAAAGGAAGATCATGCTCGATCAGGCTTATTCTCGTCGTCAGTTCCTCGGCCTCGCTGGTGGTCTTGCCAGCTTCGTGGGCCTCGGCCTCGTTGGTTGCGGCGGCGCAGGCGCTTCCAACGCCGTCGACAAGGGTAGCGCCACTGCTGCCGAGTCCGTCTCCGGCGAGGTGACCTACGACGGTGCCTCCTCGTTCCAGGCTCTCGTCGAGGCCGCTGCCGAGAAGTTCATGGATGCCAACCCCGACGTCTCCGTCTCCGGCTCGGGTAACGGTTCGGGCAAGGGCCTGACCGCTGTCGCCGCCGGCACCGTCACCATCGGTAACTCCGACGTCTTCGCCGAGTCCAAGCTCGAGGCCGACCAGGTCAAGAACCTCGTCGACCACGAGGTCGCCGTCGTGGGCATGGGCCCCGTCGTCTCCAAGAACGTGACGGTCGACGACCTGTCCCTCGAGCAGCTCAAGGGTATCTTCTCCGGCCAGATCACCAACTGGAAGGAGGTCGGCGGCGACGACGCCACCATCGTCGTCCTCAACCGCAAGGCCGGCTCCGGTACCCGCGCCACTTTTAGGCCGCCGTCTTTGGCGACGAGGCCGTCGACTTTAAGGGCGACGCCGAGCTCGACAAGTCCGGCGATGTCCAGACTCAGATGGGCAGCACCGACAACGCCATCTCCTACCTCGACTTCTCGCACTTTGATGACTCCAAGTTCAACGCCATCAAGGTCGAGGGCGTGGAGCCCAAGAGCGCAAACGTCACCGACGACTCCTTTAAGATCTGGGCTACCGAGCACATGTACTGCTCCAAGGACGCCGACGAGGCTACCAAGGCCTTCCTGGAGTTCATGCTCTCCGGCGACGTCCAGGGCAAGCTCGTCGAGGAGCAGGGCTTTATCCCCGTCTCTGCCATGAAGGTCGTCAAGGACGCCAGCGGCGAGGTCTCCGCTAAATAAGTAATCGCCCCGGAAAGGTTTGCAATGGCAAAACAGCTGCCAAAGCGCGACCTTGAGAACGTGGGCCTGGGCGTCACGGGCGCGTGCGTTGCGCTCGTGACGCTTGTCGTTGCCGCGCTCATCTTTATGGTCGCCCAAAAGGGCCTCTCGGCTTTTGTCAAGGACGGCGTCTCGGTCGTCGAGTTTTTCACCGGTACCATGTGGGACCTGGCTAACACGGCCGAAAACGGCCTGCCCTACACCGGCGCCCTGCCTCTGATCGTCACCTCGTTTGCGGTCATGGTGCTCTCCACGCTCATCGCACTGCCCATCGCCATCGGCTCTGCCATCTTTGCGGTCGAGATCCAGCCTAAGTTTGGCTCCAAGGTCTTTCAGCCGCTTATTGAGCTTTTGACCGGCATTCCCTCAGTCGTCTTTGGCCTCATCGGTTTTCACGTGGTCGTCGGCCTTATGAAGAGCGTTTTCCACGTGAGCACGGGTCTGGGCATCCTGCCCGGCGCCATCGTGCTGGCCGTCATGATCCTGCCGACCATGACCACGCTTTCGATCGATGGTCTGCGCGCCGTGCCCGACAGCTACCGCCAGGGTTCGCTCGCGCTGGGCTACACCCGCTGGCAGACCATCTGGCACGTGGTGCTCAAGTCTGCCATGCCGTCGCTCATGACTGCGGTCATCCTGGGCATGACCCGTGCCTTTGGCGAGACGCTCGCCGTGCGCATGGTCATCGGCGGCATCGAGGCCATGCCGACGTCGCTGCTGTCGCCGGCGTCTACCATCACCACCACGCTCACCACGTCTATGGCGGTCTATGCCGAGGGCTCGGCCCAGGACGATGTTCTGTGGGCGCTCGGTCTGCTGCTGATGGGCATGAGCCTCATCTTCATCCTGATCATCCACCTTATCGGCCGCAAGGGGGCGAAGGCTCGTGGCTAGCACGCGCATCCACATCGACGAGGCGAGACTCGGGCGCGTCCAAAAGCAGGACCGCATCGCCACGGGCGTGCTGACGGCGATCGCCGCCATCGTCATGCTCATCGTCGTCTCCATGGTGGCCTACATCCTGTTCGAGGGCATCTCGACGCTGTTCCAGCCGGGATTTCTCACGCAGCCCGCGCGCGCCAACGGAACCCAGGGCGGCGTACTCTACCAGCTGTTCGACTCGTTCTACCTGCTGCTGATCACTCTGGTCATCTCGGTGCCCATCAGCCTGGGCGGAGCGGTCTTCCTGGTTGAGTACGCACCGAACGGCCCTATCCGTGACATCGCCTCCACCGCCATCGAGACGCTGTCCTCGCTGCCTTCCATCGTCGTCGGCATGTTCGGCTTTCTGGTGTTCTCGGTGCAGCTGGGCTGGAAGTACTCCATCATCTCCGGCGCCGTCGCACTCACCATGTTTAACATTCCCATCCTGGTGCGCGTGATTCAGCAGGCGCTCGAGGACGTGCCACAGGCCCAGCGTGATGCGTGCCTGGCCATGGGCCTTACCCGCTGGGAGGCCACGCTGCACATCCTGATCCCCGAGGCCATGCCTGCCATCGTGACCGGCATCGTGCTTTCGGCCGGCCGCGTGTTTGGCGAGGCCGCGGCACTGCTCTTTACCTCGGGCATGAGCTCGCCGGTGCGTTTGAACTTCTTGAGCTTTAACCTGTCGAGCCCCACCTGCGCTTGGAACGTGTTCCGCCCCGGTGAGTCGCTCGCCGTGCACATCTACAAGATTTACGGCGAGGGCAGCCCCGAGGCCCAGCAGATCGTTTGGGGCACCGCTGCACTGCTGATGATCTGCGTGCTGCTGTTTAACATAGTTGCCCGTATCGTGGGCAAGCAACTGGCAAGGAAGATGACGGCCGAATGAGCGAGATGAATGCAACGCCCGCAACCGAGGCGGCCACGTCCGAGACTCAGGATTTCCTGTCGAGCGTGGGGGAGAGCGAGAAGCGCGTGCGCGTAAGCGGCAAGGCCGTGAGCGACGAGGTCGTGCTCTCCACCAAGGACGTCAACGTGTACTATGGCGACCACCATGCGCTGCACGATACGTCGCTCGACTTTCACAAGGGCGAGATCACGGCGCTCATCGGGCCTTCGGGCTGCGGCAAGTCGACCTTCTTGCGTAGCCTCAACCTGATGAATCGCGAGATTCGCGGCTGCCGCGTGGAGGGCGAGATCAACTACCGCGGGCGCAACGTGAACACCAAGGCCGAGAACACCTATGAGCTGCGTCGCTCCATTGGCATGGTGTTCCAGCAGCCCAACCCTTTCCGCAAGTCCATTCGCGACAACATCACGTTTGCGCCTAAGCGCCACGGCATCACCGACCGTGACGAGCTCGACCGCATGGTCGAGGAGAGCCTGCGCGGCGCGGCGCTGTGGGACGAGGTCAAGGACAAGCTCGACAAGAGTGCCTATGCGCTTTCGGGCGGTCAGCAGCAGCGCCTGTGCATTGCACGCACGCTGGCGCTCAACCCCGACGTGATTCTGTTCGACGAGCCCTGCTCGGCGCTTGACCCCATCTCGACGCTGGCGATCGAGGACCTTATGTCGTCGCTTGTGGCAGAGCGCGCCATCGTCATCGTGACGCACAACATGGAGCAGGCGTCGCGTGTGTCCAACCGCACGGCGTTCTTCTACATGGGCGATATGGTCGAGTACGACGAGACCGACGAGATTTTCCAGCGGCCCAAGGATAAGCGGCTGAACGATTACCTCACCGGCATGTTCTCCTAGTCCGGGACATGCTTGAGGCCCGCGGCGGCCACGGTTGCTGCGGGACTGATTGGAGAGGCGGGTCATCTCTTGCGGGAGATGGCCCGCCTTTTTGCTCTGCGACCGAAACGACCACCACAAAGGGGACAGGCGCCTTCGTGGTGGTTTGGGGTGGGGCTCGCTGCTATCATGGACAACGTTGAATTTCTACGAAGGAGCAGGGCATATGGCGATTCTTTTGGGATGCGATTCCGTCAGCCTAGAGTTTCCCACCAAGCATATTTTCGATAGCGTGACGCTCGGCGTGGGCGAGGGCGACCGTATTGGTATTGTCGGTAAAAACGGCGACGGTAAGTCGACGCTGCTGAGCGTGCTCGCCGGCACGTTGGAGCCCGACGACGGCCGCGTGACGCACCGCCGCGACACGACGATTGGATTGCTCGGCCAAAAGGACCAGCTTGTCGATACCGATACCGTGCATCATGCCGTTGTGGGCGACACGCCCGAGTACGAGTGGGCGTCGAGCCCCCGCACGCGCCAGATCCTCGCCGGCCTCATCAGCGATGTGCCCTGGGAGGGCACGGTGGGCGAGCTTTCGGGCGGCCAGCGCCGTCGCGTGGACCTCGCGCGCCTGCTGATCGGCGACTATGACGTGCTCATGCTCGACGAGCCCACCAACCACCTGGATATGCGCACCATCAACTGGCTCGCGCGTCACTTAAAGGCCCGCTGGCAGCGCGGTCAGGGCGCCATGCTCGTGGTCACGCACGACCGCTGGTTCCTGGACGAGGTCTGCACCAGCATGTGGGAGGTCCACGACGGCCAGGTCGATCCCTTCGAGGGTGGCTACTCCGCATATATCCTTCAGCGCGTAGAGCGCGACCGCATGGCCGCGGTTACCGAGGAGCGTCGTCGCAACATGGCGCGCAAGGAGCTCGCGTGGCTGAGCCGCGGTGCCCAAGCGCGCTCCACCAAGCCCAAGTTTCGTGTGGATGCCGCTCGCGAGCTCATCGCCGACGTACCGCCCGTACGCGACGAGCTGGAACTCAAGCGCCTGGCGGTGAGCCGCCTGGGCAAGCAGGTTATCGATGTGGTCGACGTGGACGCCGGCTATGCGGATACCGATGGCGCGCCCAAGCAGGTACTTTCCGACGTGACCTGGCTCATCGGAGCGGGCGACCGCTATGGACTTTTGGGCGAGAACGGCGCCGGTAAGTCGACGCTGCTCGACGTGATCCAGGGTAAAATTGCGCCCACGCGCGGCCGCGTGAAGATTGGCCAGACAGTGCGCTTTGGCGTGCTGTCGCAGCAGCTCGAGGAGCTCGAGCCCTTCATGGGCGACACGATTCGCGAGGTGCTCAGCAACTATAAGAAGTATTACGTCATCGATGGCAAGGAGACCTCGCCCGAGAAGCTCTGCGAGCGCCTGGGCTTTACGACGCAGCAGCTCTGGAGCCGCATCGGCGATCTTTCGGGCGGCCAGCGCCGTCGTCTGTCGCTGCTGCTGACGATCCTGGACGAGCCCAACGTGCTCATCCTGGACGAGCCGGGCAACGACCTGGATACCGACATGCTCGCGATTGTCGAGGATCTGCTGGACGGCTGGCCCGGCACGCTGATCCTGGTGACGCACGACCGCTTCTTGATGGAGCGCGTGACCGACCAGCAGTGGGCGCTGCTCGACGGCCACCTGACGCATATGCCCGGCGGCGTGGACCAGTACCTGCGCCTGTGCAACGCTACCGCCGAGGGCGAGCCCGTGGGCGCGCCGAGCGCCAAGACCGGCACGTTTGACACCGGTGCCGCGGCGGCTGCGGCCGAAAAGCCTAAGGCAAGCGGTCAGCCCAATGGCCTTTCCAACGCCGAGCGCCAGAAGCTTCGCCGTGAGGTGAGCTCGCTCGAGCGCAAGATGGAGACGCAGCGCGCCCGCGTTGAGGAGGCCGAGGCAGCAATGGCCCAGGTCGATCCCACCAACTATACGGTGCTCGGCGAGCAGCAGGCAAAGATCGACGAGGCTCACGCTGCCATGGACGAGCTGGAGATGGCGTGGCTCGAGGCGAGCGAAAAGCTCGAGGGCGAGGAGTAGGCGAGAATGATCAAAGCCGCGTTTTTCGATATCGACGGCACGCTGCTGAGTTTTAAGACCCACCGGATTCCGGCGTCGGCGCAGCAGGTGCTCGTCAGCTTTCGCGAGCAGGGGATTGCGTGCGTGATCGCCACGGGCCGTCCGACCTACCAGATGCCGGACTGGCTGTTCGACCTGGGCTGGGATGCGTACATTACGCTTTCGGGCCAGCACTGCTTTGATGCCGAGGGGGTTTACCGCAGCTGCCCGATCGATCCGGACGACGTCGCGGTGATTGTGGACCAGGTGGCGCAGGGGCGCTACGACTCGCTGTGCATGCAGGGCGAGAACTCGTTTGTGAACCGTCTGTCCGAGCGCGTGGTGACGGCTGGCAGCAACGCGGGAATCGTCTACCACGAGGAGCCGTTTGAGCATGCCTTTGACGCGCCGGTCTATCAGTTCTGCGCCTTCGTGGACCCTGCCGACGAACATATCGTGACCGACGCTGTGTCGCATTCGCTCACCACGCGCTGGTGCGACCTGTTCTGCGACATTATTCCCGCTAACGGTGGCAAGGACCTGGGCGTGGCGGCGACGCTCGAGCGGCTTGGTATCGACGCGAGCGAGGCGATTGCCTTTGGCGACGGCGAGAACGACCTGTCGATGTTCTCGGCCGTGGGCACAAGTGTGGCCATGGGCAACGCGCAGGATACCGTGAAGGCCGCGGCGACCTACGTAACGACCACCGTGGACGACGACGGAATTTACAACGCCGCCAAGCACTTTGGCCTCGTGTAGCTACGACCCGGCACTTGGGGACGTTCCTTTTCTGCCGGCACCTGGGGACACTCCTTGCGGCGCGTCCCCATTTTGTTTTCATCCCGCACGTTTTGTGAAACACGGCTAACTTTTAGACAAAGTAGTAAGACATGGGAAACTTTTGCAGTAAAGTAAGCGGTGGAAAGTATCCAAAGGCTAACTAGCAATCATCGCGAAAGGCGGCCCATGGCCCTACGTGAATCCGGAGAAGACTATCTCGAATCGATCTACGTTCTGTCGGAACGTCAGGGCATCGTGCGCTCGATCGACGTTGCGGAGTACCTCGGCGTAACCAAGGCGAGTGTTTCCAAGGCCATGGCGACGCTGGAAAGCAACGGCTATGTCGAAATGGGCAAGCGCGACGTTCATCTGACAGAGCGTGGTCTGGAGGTCGCTTGCCAAATGTGGGAGCGTCACTGCTTTTTCGTGGGGCTGCTAGAGGATGCGGGTGTTTCGGCTGAGGTCGCGTCGCAAGAGGGCTGCCACATGGAGCACTGCCTAAGCGAGGAAAGCTTCGAGAAGCTGAGGGCGATGCTGGGACGGGACGGTGCTTCGGCGCCAATAATGACCGACTAACACTCCCGCAGCGGCGCGCCTCCCGCGCCGGAACGGCGCGGGACAGCGACCGAGACGAGTGGTCCCACCAACTAAGTCCAACTCAGACAAGGAACCCCACCAGCAAGCGATGCCCAAGAACCGCCAGCAACGTTACCGCAGGCCGGGGCCGGGCTTGGTTTTGAAAACATTCCGCAGACCAGAAGTGCCCCCGTTCGTAGCTCCGAAGGAGCAGAACGGGGGCACTTCATTGGTCGAGGACGTTTTCAAAACCAAGCCCGGCCCCGGCCGGACAGCCCACGAACGCTACAAGTTCTTGACACCCATCGCGCGCATGGCGTTCAGGATGGCGATGATCGCCACGCCTACGTCGCCGAACACGGCAAGCCACATGTTGGCGATGCCCAGCGCTGCCAGCACAAGGATCAGCAGCTTAACGCCCAGCGCAAAGATGATGTTCTGCCAGACGATCGTCATGGTCTTGCGTGCCACGCGGATCGCGCGGGAAATGTTGGACGGCTTGTCGTCCATGAGCACAACGTCGGCGGCCTCAATTGCGGCGTCGGAACCCATGGCGCCCATGGCAATGCCAACGTCTGCGCGGGTGAGCACGGGCGCATCGTTGATGCCGTCGCCGACAAAGGCGAGCTTGCCCTTGCCCGATTCGGCTGCCAGCAATGCCTCGACGCGCTCGACCTTGTCGCCCGGCAGTAGTTGCGCGTGGAACTCGTCGAGCCCCAGCTGCTTGGCCACCGCAGCAGCCACTTCCTCGCGGTCGCCCGTGAGCATGACGGTGCGCTTGACGCCGGCGGCGTGCAGGTCGCGGATCGTCTGCTCGGCGTCGGCCTTAACGGTGTCTGCAATCACGATGTGGCCGGCGTAAACGCCGTCAACGAGCACATGGAGGATCGTGCCGACAACCTCACAGTCCGGCGCTTCGACTCCGGCCGCGGCGAGCATCTTTGCGTTGCCAACGACGACGTGCTTGCCGTCGATGGTTGCCGTCACGCCGTGGCCCGCGTCGTTGGCGGAGTCGCTAACGCGCTTGGGGTCGACCTCGCCCTGGTAGGCGACACGCACGGACTGCGCGATGGGATGGTCGGAGAACGACTCGGCAAGGGCGGCGACCTCGAGCAACGACTGCTCGGTATAGCCGGCTTCGGGGTGTACCGCCACGACCGAAAACGTGCCGTTGGTGAGCGTGCCGGTCTTGTCAAAGACGACGGTGTCCACATCGGCGAGCGTCTCGAGGTAGTTGGAGCCCTTGATGAGGACGCCCAGCTTGGATGCGCCGCCAATGCCGCCAAAGAAGCTGAGCGGGACGCTAATCACGAGCGCGCACGGGCAGCTGACGACCAGGAAGGTCAGGCCGCGCAGGATCCAGTCGGACCAGGCGCCGGTGACCAAGCCGCCGCCGAGCGCGAGTACCGCGGCAGCGCCGGTGACGGCGGGCGTGTAGACGCGGGCGAAGCGCGTGATAAAGTTCTCAGTGCGCGCCTTCTTTTCGCTGGCATTTTCCACGAGCTCCAGGACGCGTGCGACGGTGGACTCGCCAAAGGGCTTGGTGGTGCGCACGTGGATGAGGCCCGTCATGTTGATGCAGCCGCTGATGATGTCGTCGCCGGACTTGGCGGGGCGGGGGATTGACTCGCCCGTGAGAGCGGCGGTGTCGAGCTGGGTTTCGCCCTCGACGATGACGCCGTCGATAGGCACACGCTCACCGGGCTGGACCACGATGATGGTGCCGATCTCGACCTCATCGGGGTCCACCTGCTCCAGCTTGCCGTCCTCGCCCTCGATGTTGGCGTAGTCGGGCCGGATGTCCATCAGGGCCGAGATGCTGCGGCGGCTCTTGCCGACGGCAACGCCCTGGAACAGCTCGCCGATCTGGTAGAAGATAATAACGGCACAGCCCTCGACGTAATCGCCCAGCGCAAAGGCACCCACGGTGGCGACGGCCATCAGGAAGCATTCATCAAAGGGCTGACGGTTCTTGATGCCCAGAAGGGCCTTGCGGAGCACATCCCAGCCCACCACGAGGTAGGGGATGCAGTAAAGCAGCAGCTCCACCGACGCGGGCAGAGGCGGCAGCAGCTTGAGCACCAGCACCAGCGCCAGAGCGGCGATGATGCGGTACAGCATTTTCTTTTGTTTTTTCGTCACGGGTACCAGCCTCCTTTTGGGGCAGTTTTCTCAGATTCAACAGGTTTTCCCCACAAGGGGCTTGTTTTCCACGCTTTCCCCCGGCTTTTCCACGAGTTTTTCCCGCAAAAAGCCGCAAATGCGCGTTCATTTTTCTATTTTTGCGTCCAGGATGTTGAAAACGCCGTGGAAATTGTTGAAAGCTGATTTATTTTTCCACATTTTCCACGCGCATCCCGGCAGTATAAGTCGAAACTCAGATGCCAAAGATCTCGCAGTCGTCCTCGACCTTCTTGCAGGCGGAGAGGACGTTCTGCATGGTAGCCTTGACGTCCGCACCCTCATCGAACTCGACGTTCATCTTCTGGGTCATGAAACTGACGGTAGCCTTTGCAACGCCGGCGACCGTGTTGGCGGCATCCTCCATCTTCTGGGCGCAGTTTGCGCAGTCAACTTCGATCTTGTAGCTCTTTTTCATAATAAGTACCAGCCTTTCTTTCTATATCCCCGCTCCGCCGCAGGGTGCGGCAGAGCTTGCAGCGTTTTGGGGGCATCACTCTTCGATGTGGTCCATGCCCATGGAGAGGATGCTGCGCACATGGTCATCGTCCAGTGCATAGTAAATGGTCTTGCCGTCGCGGCGGAAGCGGACGAGCTTCGAGTCCTTGAGCACCCGCAGCTGATGGCTCACCGCCGACTGGCTGAGCTGGACGGCATTTGCAATGTCCTGCACGCACAGCTCATCGTCGTGGAGGGCGTAGAGGATCTTGATGCGGGTGGAATCGCCGAACACCCGGAACAAATCGGCCAGCTCGTAGAGCACCTCATCGTCCGGCAGCACCGGCGGGGCCTTGGGCAGCTTCTGTTCTGGGGCAAGAGCATTCTCAGCCATCGTTGTCATCCTTTCGCTTCAATATATGAACATCTGTTCATGTGTTCATGATAACACGCTGTATGGCTCCTGTCAAGAGGATTTGCGCAAAAAAACAGCATTCTCTTAAAATTGATAAAACAGACCTCAAAACGCAAGAAATTTGCAGTTTTATTTTGCAGGAAGGATGCAATTTAGGGCAACAGAAAAAGGCAGTCCTGACCGAACTGCCTTTTTCTAAAGCACTGCATTCATGCCCGCTTCTTCTTTTTATAGTCCGCCGCCCACGGCAGATACATGAGGAACAGCGCCAGCGCGGTGGCAGGCAGGAAGCCCAGGATATAATATTTTTCGCCCAGCAGGGCCGTGAAGGTGCTGGTGATGATGTTCCCGTAGGGATTATTGAGGAAATAGAAGTTGGTGTTAAGGGACTTATTCAGAAAGTAGATAGGCAGGGCAGAGCCGAACAGGAACGCCAGCACCTGCGGCACCCGCCGGAGACTGGGACGGTAGCCGCCCGCCACCAGCAGGACTGGATAGAGTACCAGCAGGGCATGGATACTGACGGAGTGCAGATTGATGAGCGTCCACCAAGAGGGGACATCCAGCCAGCTGGGGCAGAGCAGTGCCAGCATTGCACCCGGGATACAGAGGGCATACAGCTCCTCTTTGCACCAGTTTCTGTCCATGATCGTGTTGTACAGACAGACGAAGACGTTGATATTGCACAGGTGCAGGGGCAGATAGCTCCAATTCCACTGGCCGGTCAGGGCCATCCCCAGCAGAAGGGCAGCTTCGTCCAGCAGGAGCAAAGCGGTGACTCCGACTAAAATGCGCCGCCGGGTGCGGGCAGAACTGCGGCGATACCACAGGGCCGCCCCCACGATAAAGGCAAGCGAAATGGCCAGCTCCATGAGGTGAACCGTGCCATACAGCGGGTAGCATCGGTAATCGGCCCCGTATTCGGCGTGGGTGATGTCGTAGGATTTCCAGAAATCGTTCATCTTCTTTCCCTCCTTGTCCAGCTTATGATACCGCGTTTGGCCTCAGACGGAAAGAGTTTTGAAGGAAAATCCCGAAAACAGGTGCAATAGTGTGAGTTTTGTGGTATCCTTACAAATGTGAAATTATCTGCCGCAAACCGCGGCATCACGACAAATTAAGAAAGAGGGAATTTTTATATGTTAGAAACTGGAATCCGCGGCAAGCAGAGCGTCGCCGTGACCCCCGAGAACACCGCCAAGACCATGGGCAGCGGCACGCTGAACGTCTTCGCCACTCCCGCACTGGTGGCGCTGGCCGAAAAGACCTGCTGGATGAGCGTCGCCGACGCTTTGGATGAGGGCTGCGGCTCTGTGGGCACCAAGCTGGAGCTGGAGCACACCGCACCCACCCCCGTGGGCATGACCGTCACCTGCGAGAGCGAGCTGACCGCTGTGGAAGGCCGCAAGCTGGTGTTCAAAGTCTCCCTGTACGACGAGAAAGGCCCCGTAGGCGGCGGCGTCCACGAGCGCTTTGTGGTCAACGACGCAAAGTTTGCCGCCAAGGCCGAGAGCAAGAAGGGCTAAGACTCTTTTTTCTCGGCAAGCTCGATGGGCGGCGGGTCGGCAGCCAGCAGCTGCTGCTCGGCCCGGGCCTGAGCTTCCTGCAAAAGCCGTGCCGCCTGTTCGCTGGCACGGAACAGCTCTAAATACATTGCTTTATAGTCCGGCGCAGCCAACACCCCCTTTCGTGTCCCATCACGTTAGAAGCTGTTTTTGTAAGCAGAGTGCATCGAACGACGAGAATTTTTGCTCGCAGACAAGGCGATTTTCCGCAGCAATCCTGAGCGGATTGCAAGGGAAAGCAACGCAGTATGCGGGCAAAAAGGCCGTTCGGGCGGTGTGCAATGCTTATGAAAACGGCTTCTAAAGGGTTAGTCTGCCCGGCAGGCTGCAAAAAAATCAACCGAGGAGTTTATCATGAAAAAAACCAATCTCTCGTGGGTGGGTGCGTTGCTGGTGTTTGCCCTGCTGCTGTGGTGTACCGCCGCAACGCCCGGCAAAATCGACGACCCTTCCACCTACACCTGCGCCGTGTACAGCTCGGCGCTGTCCCTGCTGCCCCCTGTGATAGCCATCGTGCTGGCCCTGAACACCAAAGAGGTCTACACCTCGCTGCTGGTGGGCATCGCCACCGGCGCACTGCTCTACGCCAACGGCAATCTTGAGCTGGCGCTGACCACCCTCTTCTTCAACGAAGACGGCGGCATGGTGTCCAAGCTGTCCGATTCCAGCAACGTCGGCATCCTCGTCTTTCTGGTGATGCTGGGCATTCTGGTGGCCCTGATGAACAAGGCCGGCGGCAGCGCCGCCTTTGGCCGCTGGGCCTCCACCCACATCCACACCCGGGCGGGCGCGCAGTTCGCCACCCTGCTGCTGGGCATCCTCATCTTTGTGGACGACTACTTCAACTGCCTGACCGTCGGCTCTGTCATGCGCCCGGTCACTGACCGGCAGAAGGTCTCCCGCGCAAAGCTGGCCTACCTCATCGACGCCACCGCAGCACCCGTCTGCATCATCGCGCCGGTGTCCAGCTGGGCCGCCGCCGTCACGTCCTCCGTCCCGGAAGGCTCGGGCATCAACGGCTTTACCATGTTCCTGCGCACCATCCCTTATAACTACTACGCCATCCTCACCATGGTGATGAGCCTCTTCCTCATCTTCAGCGGCCTCGACTACGGCCCTATGAAGAAGCACGAGGATAACGCCCTGCTGGGCGACCTCTTCACCACCGACGACCGCCCCTACGGCGACGACGCGGACGACGGCAGCGACACCCGCGGCCATGTAGTGGACCTCATCGCGCCGGTGCTGGTGCTCATCGCGGCCTGCATCTTCGGCATGGTGTACACCGGCGGCTTCTTTGAGGGCGTGGACTTCGTCACCGCTTTTGCCAACTGCAGCGCCTCCATGGGCCTCGTGCTGGGCAGCGCCATTGCGCTGATGTTCACCTTCGTGTTTTACCGCGTGCGGGGCGTCATGACCTTTCAGGACTTCGCCGCCTGCATCCCCGAGGGCTTCAAGGCCATGGTCAGCCCCATGCTCATTCTGACGCTGGCATGGACGCTTTCCGGCATGACCGGCCTGCTGGGCGCAAAATACTACGTCGCAAGCCTGCTCAGCGGCTCTGCAGCGGCTCTGCAGTACCTGCTGCCCATCATCATCTTTGTGGTGGCGGTCTTCCTCGCCTTTGCCACCGGCACATCCTGGGGTACTTTCTCGATTCTGGTCCCCATCGTCTGCCATGCGTTCCCGGAGGGTGAGATGCTGGTGGTCTCCATCGCCGCCTGCCTGTCCGGCGCGGTCTGCGGCGACCACTGCTCGCCCATCTCCGACACCACCATCATGGCCTCTGCCGGCGCGCATTGCAGCCACGTGAACCATGTCTCCACCCAGCTGCCCTACGCCATGACCGCCGCCGCCATCTCGGCGGGCTGCTATCTGCTCTGCGGCGCAGCACAGGCTGTCCTCGGCGATGCCGCCAACACCCTGACCTCCTTCGTGCTGCTGGCCTGTGCCATCGTCATCGAACTCGTCGTGCTCAGCATCGTCAGGGCGCGGATGGGCCATACTGGGAAGGAAGAAGTCACAAAATCTTAACGGAATCGTAGATTTTTGTCTTCCCCTCCGGCGCAAATCATGGTATACTTATTAAAAGAGTAAATTTTTTGAGCTATTTGCTCACTGGAGGAGAACCCCATGCTGGAAGAAGTCTTTCAGGACGTCTATACAAAATTCAAGCTGCATTTTTATCAGAATGTATTTCAGCGCTTTGCCACCCGCGAAGCCACGCTGACTACGGTGGAGTCCTTCTGCATGGAGGGCATCATGGCGATGGGGGAGCCCACCATTGCGGAGTTTTCCCGCATGATGGGCATTTCCACCCCCAACGCGGCCTATAAAATCGGCAGCCTTGTCAAAAAGGGCTATGTGGAGAAGATCCAGTCCACCACCGACCGCCGCGAATACTTCCTGCGCCCCACCCAGAAATACATCGATTACTACAGCATCAGCTATTCTTACCTGCACACGGTCATCGAGCGTGTGCGCAAGCGCTTCCCGGCTGAGGACTGCGACAAGATGGAGCAGATGCTCTCGGTCATCAGCACCGAGCTGATGCCGGAGCTGGATATGCTGGCCAAGTGCCGCCACCCGGAGGCTCCGGCAGAAGATACCACCCACTGACAAGCACAAAAGGCCCTCCCAGGCAAACCCGGGAGGGCCTTGTTGTTTGCAGGGAGCTTACCCTCTTACAGCACCATAAACAGGGTGCCGGCGGCGACGAGGGCGCAGCCCACCATACTTTTGGCGGTAAAGGGCTCGTGGAGGAACACAAAGGCCAGCACCAGGGTGATCACCACGCTGAGCTTGTCGATGGACACCACCTGAGAGGCCCGGCCAAGCTGCAGGGCCCGGTAGTAGCACAGCCAGGACGCCCCGGTGGCCAGCCCCGATAGGATGAGGAAGAGCCAACTCCGGCGGCTGATCTCCCCCATGCCCCCCTGGGCCCGGGTGAGGAACACCATGCCCCAGCTCATGGCCAGCACCACCACGGTGCGGATGGCGGTGGCCAGAGTGGAGTTGACCCCCTCGATGCCCACCTTGGCCAGGATCGAGGTAAGGGCCGCAAACAGGGCCGAGCCCAGTGCAAATACAAACCACATAAACAGACCTCCGTTTTTGCTGCCCAAAGCGAAGTGCGGCCGCCCCGACGGAACGGGACAGCCGCAGCTTCATGGGAATGTAACAGACAGAGCTTGTCAGGATGTTGAGCTTATGCCTTCTCCTGTGCAGCGTTTGCAGCAGCACGCTTGTTGATCTTGCTCTGGTTATAGACAGAGTAGACGATGACCAGGATAGCGACCGTTGCA
>OLQO01001476.1_pt1 | contig 15271 bp, 10 predicted proteins | sample 1672281 | NCBI WGS metagenome assembly OLQO01 (sample SAMEA3136667, study PRJEB25190) | human gut metagenome | biome: human gut; feature: human-associated habitat; material: faeces | place: Austria | collected 2013
TTGAACCACCAAGCACTTCCCTGCTGGATCTTGCCTGCTGCCTCTGTTCCCTGGAAACATCCAAGGATTGTTCCGATTGCTTCGTTATCGCATGGATTCAGAGAGTACAGGATTGTCTTCGGAAGCTCATCTGTTGCGATCAATGAGTTGAGGAAATCTGCTGTCTGTGCGCTTGGAGCATAGTTGTTGATGCAGTCGAATCCTGTATCCGGTCCGAGTTTTGCATACATCAGAGCATTGTTGTCACGCTTGCAGCCGTAGTGAATCTGCATTACCCAGTTCTTCTTGTGGTAAGCTTTGGCAACAAACTGCATGAATGCCATCTTGAATTTCATTTCTTCTTCTCTGGATACGCCTTCGCCAGCGAGTGCTTTCTTGAAGATCGCATCTACTTCTTCCTCAGAAGCCGGTGCATACATTACATATTCCAGAGCGTGATCAGACACGGAACATCCCATAGAATCAAAGAAGTCCATTCTGTTCAAGATCGCTTCTTTCATGGATGCGAAGTCTTTTACATCAATTCCGCTTACTTCTGAAAGTGTCTTGATATAATCAACATATTCTGGTTTCTCAAGATTCATAGCCTTGTCCGGACGCCATGCAGGAAGCACTTTTACTTCAAATGTATCGTCCTCTGCCAGTTTCTTATGCCATTCAAGAGAATCTACCGGATCATCTGTTGTACAGATCAATTTTACATTAGACTGACGGATCAGATTTCTTACAGACATTCCATCTTCCTGCAGCTTTGCGTTGCACAGGTTCCATACTTCCTCTGCTGTCTCGCCACACAGATGTCCTGTATATCCGAAATATCTCTGCAGCTCTAAGTGGCTCCAATGATACAACGGGTTTCCGATTGCTTTCTCAAGAGTCTCTGCCCATTTCTGGAATTTTTCGCGGTCGCTTGCGCCACCTGTGATGTAATATTCATCCACACCGTTAGAACGTATCTGACGCCATTTGTAGTGATCTCCTCCAAGCCATACCTGTGTGATGTTCTCGAATTTTCTGTCCTCTGCTATTTCCTGCGGATTAATATGGCAGTGATAATCTACGATCGGCATATTTTCTGCGTACTCGTGAAAAAGTTTCTGTGATGTCTCTGATGATAATAAAAAGTCTTTATCCATAAATGCTTTCATGTTACTATTCTCCTATTTCTTAAATATAGTCTCTCGGAATCTCTAAGTCTGTATTCATGCGGCTTCTTTGTCGGCGATACTCCTAGCGTTGGTATCTTTTATGACTTCCACAGGCAGCTCTGGTTATCTTCCGACAAGAACCTGACTAATGCGGTTCATCCTCCTAAGGTAAAACCTCAGAAACCAACAGGGAAAGAACAAAAAGCTGCTCCTGTTGAAAAACTTACCGTTGATGATCTCTTTCAGCAGTTCGAAAAGAATCCTCCTGCCAGACTGGCAACAAGATCTGCACAGAGAACAGTACTAATGATTTTTTTAATCCTGTTTCTCATATTTTTTTCCTTTATTCATTGAATCTTTCGGTGAATGAACTGTTTTTGTTACTGTTTTTATTCACCTGCCATATTTACGCCATCGCACGTGTAAGCTCTTACATTTATAAATTAAGTATAACGTGCATTGTACTCGATTGCAAACAATTTCTCGTTTACTTTTTCACAATTTTTATTCTTTATTTTTGTGTCTTTTTCACAAAATTAGTTATTTTTCTATTTTCATATTGACCTTTTCCAACTTTCAGTTTACCTTTTATGTAAGCTCTTACATATTCTGTAAGCAATTACATTTTAAAGCACTATATTATAAAAAGAAGTTTCTATTGATACACATTGGAAGGAGGAGAAATCGACCTTTGAAACCATTTATTAAAATCCATCCTGCTGATACAGTCGCAGTTGCGCTGTCTCCTCTTAAGAAAGGAACAAAGATCCAACTCGACGGTCAGACAGTAACATTAACAGAAGACATCCCACAGGGACACAAATTTGCTTTAACTGATATCGCCGAAGGTGATTCCGTTATTAAATATGGAAATTCCATCGGAGTTGCAAAGACAGATATCGCAAAAGGTTTCTGGATCCATACTCACAATATGAAGACAGGACTTGGTGACCTTCTTACATATACCTATAATAAAGAAACTACTCCTCTCGCCGAAAAGGAAGCACGTTTCTTCAACGGTTACAGAAGAAAGGACGGACTCGCCGGTGTTCGTAATGAGATCTGGATCGTTCCAACTGTCGGATGTGTCAACAATGTGGCACAAGCGATCGAGAAAGGTTCCCAGAGCTTTGTAACTGAGAACGTAGAAGGTGTGATCGCATTCACTCATCCATATGGATGTTCCCAGATGGGCGACGATCAGGAGCACACACGTCAGATTCTGGCAGACCTGGTCAACCATCCAAATGCCGGCGGTGTTCTTGTTCTAGGACTCGGCTGTGAGAACAGTAACATTGATGAACTGAAGAAATACATAGGAGAATATGATCCGGAACGTGTGCGTTTTCTTGTTGCGCAGGAATGTGAAGATGAGATTGCAGACGGAATCAAAGTTGTTCGCGAGCTTGCTGCTTACGCAGAGCAGTTCCACAGAGAACCAATCAGTTGCAGCGAACTTGTAATTGGTATGAAATGTGGTGGTTCCGACGGACTTTCCGGTATCACGGCGAACCCGACTGTCGGTGGATTTTCTGACCGTCTGATCGCTATGGGTGGTTCCACGATCCTTACAGAAGTTCCTGAGATGTTCGGAGCTGAGACGTTACTTATGAACCGTTGTGAGAACGAAGCTCTTTTCGATAAGACAGTTACCCTGATCAATGACTTCAAAGAATACTTTAAACGTCACGGACAGACAATCTATGAGAACCCGTCTCCTGGAAATAAGAAGGGTGGAATCTCCACACTGGAAGACAAGTCTCTTGGATGTACACAGAAGTCCGGTACAGCTCCTGTCAAAGGTGTCCTTGCTTACGGCGAACCAGTCTGTACAAAGGGACTCAACCTTTTAAGTGCACCTGGAAATGATCTGGTTGCCGCAACTGCACTGGCTGCATCCGGTGCGCACATCGTCCTCTTTACTACAGGACGAGGAACACCATTCGCATGCCCGGTACCGACTGTAAAGATTTCTACAAACAATCTTCTCGCTGAGAAGAAAAAGAACTGGATTGACTTCAACTGTGGTGTCCTCGTTGATGACACACCGGCGGATGAACTTGCAGATCAGCTGCTTGACTTCGTCATTAATATCGCATCCGGTAAGAAATCAAAATCTGAAGAAGCTGGTTTCCATGACATGGCGATCTTTAAACAAGGTGTAACACTTTAAGAATCATTGATATATATTTTATGGAAAGGACGATACAATTATGAAAAAGCTTTCTTATGAAACTTTAAAAGAACAGAATTATTCCGGATATCTTCTGGAAAATGCACCGGAGCGTGTGCTTCAGTTTGGTGAAGGTAACTTCCTTCGTGCATTCGTTGACTACTTTATTGATGTTATGAATGAAAAGGCAGGATTCAACTCCAAGGTTGTTCTCTGCCAGCCGATCAGACCAGGTCTTGCCGACATGATCAATGAGCAGGAAGGACTTTACACACTCTTCTTAAGAGGATTCCAGGACGGAAAGGAAGTAAATAAGAAACGTGTCATTTCCTGCGTAAGCCGTTGCCTGAACCCATATGCTGATTTCGAAGCTGTTCTTGAGTGTGCTTCTAACCCGGATTTAAGATTCATTACATGTAACACAACAGAGGCCGGAATCGCATATGATCCATCCTGTCAGTTTACAGATGTTCCGGCAAATTCCTACCCTGGAAAACTGACACAGTTCTTATACCGCCGTTTCCAGAAATTCGGTCAGGAAGAAGGAAAAGGATTCATCATTCTTTCCTGTGAGCTGATTGATAATAATGGAAAAGAACTTGAAAAATGTGTTCTGAAATATGCAGAGCAGTGGAACCTCGGCGAGGACTTCTGTGCATGGGTTAAAAAGGAAAATACGTTCTGCTCCACACTGGTTGACCGTATCGTAACAGGATACCCAAGAAATGAAGCTGCTGCAATCTGTGAAGAACTCGGATATGAAGACAACCTGATCGATACAGGAGAAATCTTCGGATTCTGGGTAATTGAAGGTCCACAGTCTATCAAAGATGAATTCCCGGTAGACAAAGCGGAGCTTCCAATCCTGATCACAGACAACCACAAGCCATACAAACAGCGTAAAGTACGTATCCTGAACGGAGCTCATACTTCCTTCGTTCTCGGTGCTTACCTTGCAGGACAGGATATCGTAAGAGACTGTATGCATGATGATGTAATCTGCGGATTCATGAACAAGACAATCTATGATGAGATCATCCCGACACTGGATCTTCCAAAGGAAGAGCTGCTTGACTTCGCTGCTGCTGTAACAGAACGTTTCAAAAACCCATTCATTGACCACGCATTACTTGCTATCTCACTGAACTCTACTTCCAAGTGGAAAGCCCGTGTAATGCCTTCACTGAAAGAGTACATCAAACGTAAAGGAACTCTTCCTGAATGCATCACAGCTTCCTTTGCTTTCTATATTGCATTCTTCAATGGTCACACACTGACAGACGAAGGTCTTGTAGCAAGCAGAAAAGGAAATGATTACACAGTAAAAGACGACAAAGAAGTTCTTGAATTCTACCTTGCACACAAGGATGATTCTGTAGAAGATCTTGTTCACGCAGTATGCACAAACAAAGCTTTCTGGGGTGAAGATCTGACACAGCTTGAAGGATTCGAGGCTGCTGTATGCAATTACCTGACACAGATCCGTGAAGAAGGAACCTATGCTGTAATGAAATCTCTTTTAAAGGAGGAGAACTAAAATGAACGCTACATTAGAAAAACTTTCACAGTTCGGTATCGTACCGGTTGTTGTTCTTGATGATGCGAAAGACGCAGCTCCGCTTGCAAAAGCTCTTTGCGACGGCGGACTGGCTTGTGCGGAAGTAACATTCCGTACAGCCGCTGCTGAAGAATCCATCCGCATCATGGCAACAGAATATCCTGAGATGGTTGTCGGAGCCGGAACAGTTCTTACAACAGAGCAGGTTGACCGTGCAGTAAATGCCGGAGCAAAATTCATCGTAAGCCCGGGACTCAACCCAAAGGTAGTAAAATACTGTCTTGAGAAAGGAATCCCTGTTACTCCGGGTGTTGTAACACCTAGTGAAATGGAGCAGGCAATCGAGCTTGGTCTTGAAGCTGTTAAATTCTTCCCGGCTGAGCCATCCGGCGGACTTAACATGATCAAAGCTGTTGCAGCGCCTTATACAATGCTGAAGTTCATGCCGACAGGCGGACTCAATCCACAGAATGTTACATCTTACCTTCAGTATGATAAAATCTTCGCCTGTGGCGGAAGCTGGATGGTAAAAGGAAACCTCGTAAAAGAGGGCGCTTTTGATGAGATTACAAGACTTACAAAGGAAGCTGTAGAAATCGTTCGCACTGCGCGGGAGGTGTAAGTCATGGCAAAAATTGTCACATTAGGAGAAATCATGCTCCGTCTCTCCCCTCCGGGGTATCAGCGCTTTGCCCAGGCATCCGACTTTGAGATCAACTACGGCGGTGCCGAGGCAAATGTTGCCGCTTCCCTTGCTCAGTTCGGCAATGATGCTGCGTTCGTTTCCAAGGTTCCTGCCAATGCCATTGGAGACGCAGCTGTAGCAACATTACAAAAACTCGGTGTGGACTGCCATCACATCGTAAGAGGCGGAAACCGTCTTGGAATTTATTTCCTTGAAAACGGAGCCTCCGTCCGCCCATCAAGTGTTGTCTACGACAGAGCAGACTCCGCGATCACAAAAGCAACTGCCGATGAATTTGATTTTGATTCCATCATGGAAGGTGTTGATCTCTTCCATGTGTCCGGAATCACTCCTGTCTTAAGTAAAACAGCTGCAGAACTCACAATGACTGCACTGAAGAAAGCAAAAGAACATGGAGTAACTGTTTCCTTCGACCTGAACTACCGTGCGAAACTTTGGACAGAAGACATTGAAGGAAAACAGAAAATGCTCTCTGAGATGATGCCATATGTCGATATCTGCTTCGGAAATGCAAGGGATGCTGCCAAATGTCTTGGATATTCTGAGGACGGTGTTGATTTCATCAACGGAGACTATCAGATCTGTGTCGATGAAGAACACATGACCAATGTTCTGAACCACTACGGATTCACTCATCTGATCACAACTCTCCGCAAGAGTATCAGCGCATCCGACAACGGCTGGTCAGGTGCTGTCTGCACAGCAGACGGTCTGTACCACGGACGTAATTACGATCTTCACATCGTAGACCGCGTCGGCGGAGGAGATTCCTTCGCTTCCGGATGCCTGCATGGTATTCTTGCACAGATGGGTGCCGAAAAATCCTTAGAGTTCGGTCTTGCCGCAGCTGCGATCAAGCACACGATTCCGGGAGACCTAAACTTTATCTCTGAAACAGAAGTATTAAATCTCATGGACAGCGACGGTGCCGGTCGCGTGCAGAGATAACTCAGAATGTGTCAAGGCACATTCTGACCCTTATGCCGGCCGCAAAAAGCCATGTTCTGTGGTCGGCATTTTCATCAAATATAAACCAAAATATTAACTTGCCAACAACCATTAAAAACATATAAACATTTTTCCTAAAATTTTTAAATATAACTATAAGAAACCGCACACTATAACAGATGAACGTATCAAGATTTGTTCTCCTGTTATAGTGTGCGGTTCTTTTTTGGGTCTTAACTGGCCTATTTTGCTTATTTCATTGCGTCTTTAATTGCTGTCAGGAGCTCATCATAAGTCTCATATGCCGGAAGTTCCGGATGATCTGCTTTGATCTGCTCTGTGCTGCGGAACAAGAATCCTGCCTTACTTGCCTGGATCATGCCAAGGTCATTGTAGGAATCTCCGCTTGCAATTGTATCGAATCCGATAGACTGCAGTGCTTTCACAGTACTCAGTTTAGACTGCTCTACGCGCATCTTGAATCCTGTGATCTCGCCGTCCTCTGCTACTTCCAGACTGTTACAGAACAATGTCGGCCATCCGAGTTTCTCCATCAGTGGTGTAGCAAACTGTGTAAATGTATCACTGATCAGGATCACCTGGCTGAATGTACGAAGCTCATCTAAGAACTCTCTCGCTCCCGGAAGCGGATCGATCTTTGCGATTGTCTCCTGGATCTCTTTCAGTCCGAGACCATGCTCTTTCAGAATTCCAAGTCTCCAATTCATCAGTTTATCATAGTCAGGTTCGTCTCTTGTTGTCTTCTTGAGTTCCGGAATTCCACTCGCCTCTGCGAATGCAATCCAGATCTCCGGTACAAGTACTCCCTCTACATCAAGACATGTTATATACATCGTAATATTCCTCCATCTGTTTCGTTCTCTAATCACTTTATTACTTTACTGTAATGTATTGATTTTAACATATATGCTACATATTTACTACTTATTTTTTTACGACATTGAAAAAGGAGACCAGATATCTGATCCCCTTTCCCATCTTCTATTACTCCATAATAGGTTTCAGTGCTTCTGCAAGCTTCTCTTTCTCAGCTTCTGCCTCTGCAAGATCTTTACCAAGTGTTGTGTAGTAGATCTTGATCTTCGGCTCTGTTCCGGATGGACGAACGATTACTGTCTCGTTGTTCTCCAGTTTGTAAACAAGTACGTTAGCCTTCGGAAGTCCTGTTTCTTCTGTCTTCTCGTAATCGATCACGCTGGCTACTTTGTATCCTGCGATCTCTTCCAGAGGATTCTTACGAAGATTTTCCATGATTCCTGACATCTTATCCATTCCGCTCAGTCCCGGGAATTCAAAGCTATCGATCTTGTTGAGATAACGTCCGTACTGTGCGTAGATCTCTTCCAGTCTCTGTTTCAGTGAACTTCCGATACTTCTATAGTAAGCGGCCATCTCACAGATCAGCATAGATCCGATGATTGCATCTTTATCACGTACATAAGGTCCTGCAAGGTATCCGTAGCTCTCTTCAAATCCGAAGATAAAACGGTCAACTTCTCCTGCTGCCTCGAGGTTCGCGATCTGATCTCCGATCCATTTGAATCCTGTCAGTACGTTGCGAAGCTCTACTCCGTAATGCTCTGCAACTGCATCTGCAAGTGGTGTAGATACGAGAGATTTCACTGCTACCGGTTTCTCAGGCATTGTGCCTTTCTCGATACGTCCTGCTGCGATGTAGTCAAGAAGAAGAACTCCGACTTCATTTCCTGAAACAAGCTCATAGGATCCGTCCGGGCACTTCATAGCGATTCCTACACGGTCTGCATCTGGGTCTGTTGCAAGCATGAGGTCTGCACCTGTCTCTTTCGCAAGATTCAGTCCCAGCTCAAGTGCTGCAAAGATCTCTGGGTTCGGGTAGCTGCATGTTGTGAAATATCCATTCGGGTACTCCTGCTCCGGTACGATTGTTACATCTGTGATTCCGATGTCTTTAAGTACACGTGTTACCGGTACTAATCCAGATCCATTCAGTGGGCTGTATACAAGCTTAAGTCCTGCGCTCTTACACAGACCCGGACGAACCTGACGGGACTCGATTGCCTCATACAGTGCATCCTTACAGTCATCTCCTACGAAACGGATCAGACCTTCTTCAACTCCCTGAGCGAAAGACATATACTTCGCACCTGTAAGTACATCTGTCTTCTGGATCTCTTCGTATACGATTGCTGCTGCATCATCTGTCATCTGGCATCCATCCGGTCCGTATGCCTTATATCCGTTATACTTCGCCGGGTTGTGGGATGCTGTTACCATAACACCTGCGTTACAGTTATAATAGCGTGTTGCAAAGGAAAGTGCCGGTACTGGCATCAGAGCATCGTAGATTCTTACTTTAATTCCGTTCGCTGCAAGAACTCCTGCTGCTGTCTTCGCAAACACATCACTCTTGAGTCGGCTGTCGTAGCTGATCGCTACTGTCTGTGTACCGCCCTGTGTCTTTACCCAGTTAGCGAGTCCCTGTGTAGCCTGACGAACAACATAGATATTCATTCTGTTTGTTCCTGCTCCAAGTACACCACGAAGTCCGGCTGTTCCAAACTTCAGCGCAACTGCGAAACGCTCCTTGATCTCGTCATCATTTCCCTCGATTTTAGTTAACTCCGGCATCAGATCTGCGTCTTCCAGGTCTGCTGCCATCCAGCGCTTATACTCTTCCTGATACATCTTAATCACTCCTATTATTTTCTTAAAATGTAAAATTATTGCAATTCAGCCATACAACGTAAGACCGTCAGTTTATGACCACTTCGTTGTATGGCTGAACTGTTTCTAAACTTTACAAGTCTAGTTATATTATACCATGCAGGTAGATTTACAGCAAGATTACTTGTCTATTTTAACAAGCATTTTCCATTACATAGAAATAATTCCCAATACATTTGCAATAGAACTTAATAATATAATAATCAGGCAGATCGGTGCCAGATATTTCATAAAGAACATGTATAATTTCTTTCTCTTAAATGCAGATGACTGCTCAATCTCCCTTGCAATCTTGTCAAATCCAACGGTACGAACGATCAAGAAGCATGTTGCAAGTGCTGCAAGTGGCATCATCACTGAATTTGTCAGGAAGTCAAAGAAGTCCAGACATGCCATTCCGAAAATCTGAATAAAGCTCAGTACTCCATATCCCATAGAAGATAAGGTTCCGATTATAAGCATAACAGCAACCATAAGGATACAGCATTTCGGTCTGCTCCAGTGAAGTTCATCCTGGAATGTAGATACGCTTGTCTCCAGAAGTGAGATTGCACTTGTCACTGCTGCAAGAAGTACCAATATGAAGAACAGGATACCAGCCAGCCTTCCAACGCCCATACTTGCGAATACCTTCGGAAGTGTGATGAACATCAGAGATGGTCCTGCCTGCAGATTATCTGGGTTTCCACCAGAGAATGCAAATACAGCCGGAATGATCATAAGTCCTGCGAGCATTGCGATTGCTGTATCGAAAATCTCAACCTGTGTTGTACTCTTCTCAAGATCAACGTCTTTACCAATATAAGAACCATATGTATACAAAATTCCCATCGCGATTGACAGGGAGTAGAACATCTGTCCCATTGCCGCAACAACCGTCATTGCTGAGAAGTGCTTTGGATTCGGAATCAGGAAATACTTCACACCTTCAATTGCTCCCGGTCTTGTTACAGAATAAATTGCTACGATAACCGCAAGGATAACAAGGATTGGCATCATAATCTTAGATACTCGCTCTACACCATTCTCAACTCCTGCCAGGATAACGCAGAATACAAGAATAGAAAACACGATGAACCATGCTTCTACCTGAAAAGAATCTGAAATAAATTCTGTAAAATATCCGTCCTGTGCAACAGTCTGCACATTTCCTTTCAAATACTCTGCAAGGTACTTGATAACCCAGCCACCGATCGAACTATAATACGGCACGATCAGCATAGGGATTATTGCATTGAGCCATCCGCCGATCTTAAATGATTTTGTCTTACCAAATGTCTGAAAAGCTCCAACCGGACTTTTTCTTGTCATTCTTCCAAGTGCTGTCTCTGACATGATCAGAACATATCCAAAAGATACGGTCAGAATCAGATAAACGAGAAGGAAGATTCCCCCTCCATATTTCGCAGCCAGATACGGGAATCTCCAGATATTTCCCAGGCCGACTGCTGAGCCTGCAACAGCAAGCACATATCCAATTTTACCCGAGAAGCTTGCTCTCTTTGCTGATTGTCCATTGTTACTCATAAATTGCCTCCCATCACATAACAGTCTGTACTGCTATTTTCCCATCTTTTTTATAGCCTATACTGTTCTATTCTACCATTCACAATCATGAATAGCAACAAAAAAGAGCGTTGACAGCGCTTTTTAAACACATTTAAAATGCTATCTCGGCTCATTTTTATACGTTTTTATAATTTCCCTTCTATTTCTGCTCTTTCAAGCAATCTCTCAATCCCTATATTCCATGTTCCGATCTTCACTCCGGCATTGATCACACGCTTACATTTCCCTATTGTCTCAAATGCTTTCTGAAGCGTTTCTTCCCGAATCTCCTCAAACGGTTCTTCCGTGATCACTTCTGCTGCCAGTAATCTTGCCAGCCGGTAATCCATATCATTTTCATATAAAATACCTGCCGCAAACGGGATGTGCTCCTTCTGAAGTCTTCGATAAACCGGGATTCCAGTTCCACCGGAAGAGATCACGAACACTTCCGGCTCACCCTCCGGCGCAGGAAGTTCAATACTTCCAAAAAGCGGGTCAAAATATCCATTATTGATTCCATACAATTCGCGAATGATTTCTTCTGTAAATACTTCTTCCGGACTTCCATAATGTGAAATCGTCTCGCCTTTGACACAGATGATCTTGTCCGAAATCTTCTGTGCCAGATCGATTTCATGAAGAGACATGATCACCGTAATCTTCTTCTGCCGCGCCATCCGTTCAAGAATAGACAACAGTTCAAGCTTATATTTCACATCCAGAAATGAAGTTGGCTCATCCAGAACGATCACATCCGGATCCTGACAGATTGCTCTCGCCAGCAGAACGCGCTGCTTCTGTCCGTCACTGATCGCATTAAAATCACGGTTGCCAAGTTCCTGCGCATGAACTGCCTGCATCGCTTCTTCCACCAGCCGTTCATCTTCCTGCGTCAGAATCCCAAGTCGTCCCGTGTAAGGATAACGTCCGGTCGCCACAATATCATGACATGTCATCAACTCTGTCTTGATCCGATCCGTCAACACGACCGCCATCTTAGACGCAAGCTCTTTGTACGGCAGTTTCAGAAGAGAAGTATCATCAAAAAACACATTCCCTCCAACGACTTTCAGCTGTCTTGTAATACTTTTCAAAATCGTTGACTTTCCCGAACCATTCGGACCGATCAAAGTCACGATCTCACCTTTATTGATCCCGATATTAATATCACGGATCAGGGAGTTTCCATTATAACCTACCGACAGGTCTTTCATTTGAAAATAATAATCTGCCATCTTATTTTCTTCCTCCCTTCGGTATCATCATATAGATAACGATCGGTGCACCCAAAATAGAAGTTACCGTACTGATATTCAGCTCTACAGGAGCCAGCGCCATTCGTGCGATCAGGTCGCAGATCATACAGAACACAGCTCCCATAAAGAATGTTCCCGGTATGACCACGATCGGTTTTGACGTTCCAAATGCTTTCCTTGCAAGAAATGGAACTGCGATTCCCACGAAGGAAATCGGTCCGGCAAATGCAGTCACACACGCAGACAGAATACTCGAAAGCAAAATCAAGATCACACGAAATGTCTTAATATTCACGCCCATGCTCTGCGCGTATGCTTCTCCCAGCTGATACGCACTGATCGGCTTAGATAAGAAAAATGTAAACAGCACCGCAAGTCCGACAACCACTGCTGCCACACGAATATTGCTCCAGCTCATTCCGGAAAAGCTTCCTTGCGACCATCCATGCAGATTCACAATATCAGAATCATCCGCAAAGGTTACAACAAAATCCGTGATAGCCGAACAGATATATCCGATCATGATTCCTCCGACAAGAAGAGATGCCATATGCTGCACTTTTTTCGACATCAGAAGGATAAATCCCGTCGAGATCAGCGACCCGATAAATGCTGCAAGAATCAGTGTATACGAAGAAAATCTTCCGATATATTTCAAATACACGATCATTGTAAGTGCCACGACCATTTTCGCTCCGGAAGAAATTCCGAGAACGAAAGGTCCGGCAATAGGATTGGAAAAAAATGTCTGCAGCAAAAAACCTGAAAGAGACAATGCACCACCAAGGAGCGCTGCCATCAGAATTCTCGGAAGACGGATCTTCCATATAATATTGTACTCTGTCGCAGCTCCTTCTTTCAGAAAGAGAATGCGCAGAATTTTAGGCATCGGAATATGAACATTTCCGGTATTGATATTTAGTACTGTCACAACACAAAATACTGCTGCAAGAATCAGAAATACCGCTGTGTATCTTGTACGCCGTCTGAAATTTTCCTGATGAAAACTTGTCTGCTCCATTCTTCTACTCCATCTTTTCAAGAAATGTCATCTGAGATGCATCACCGTCTGTCAGCATCAGATGCATATCTTTGATCAGCTCTCCGACTGTATCTGTTGCCTGATATAAGTTCTTTCCGGTATACCAGACATTTCCGTCTTTCACCGCCTTGAATTCGGAGAACAATTCATTCTTTGCTTCCAGTTCACTGATACTATTTACCTGTCCGTCGATCGTCCCGTTGTAGATCAGATAATCTGCACCTACAGCAGTCGCATAGAATTCCTCCATCGTCAGTTTAACAGATGGTGCGTTACTGTCCGGATTCTTCAGATCTTTGAACGCATATCTTCCACCTGCGATTTCAATCATTGACGGAATATAATCGTCAGATTTTCTCACAACGATTGAACCATCCGTACTCACATAGAAATAAGCAACCGTCTTTTCCGTGTTCTCGAAGCCTTTCAGTTCCTCGATTACATGAGCCTGCTGGTCAAAAAATGTATCCGCTTCTTCCTCTTTATTCAGAAGCGCCCCATAAAGCTTGATCCACTCGGTTCTTCCAAGCGGATGTGACTCATAACTGGAGTAATCTACAAATACCGGAATCCCAAGATCTTCGATCATTTCCTGTACTTTCGGTGTATGAAGGATCATCGTTGATTCGATTGCCAGATCACAGTCTCCGTCAACGAGAGTCTCATAATCCGGTTCGCTGTATTTTCCCGCAAATGTCATCGTTCCGGATTCCATTGCTTCCTTTGCACTCTCTACATACCAGCCGGAAGCCTCAAGCCCGGAGAATTTCACCTTGTCAATTCCGCCGATTGCATCAAACAGAGACATGGATGCTGTCGCCGCCATATAAATATTCTCTGTCGGCTGCTGGATCACAACAATATCATCCGCCAGATTTTCCGGTTCTTCTTCACCTTCCGGAACGATCAGATATTGCTTATCTTCATGGACATCGATCAACTTATATCCATCCTTATAATAGTATACATCGAATTCTGTCGCGTAAGTCAGATCCATTGTAGCTTCATAGGTAAGCCCTTCGATCTCCGGTGCTTTTTTTGTCTTGTCGGCTGCATCTTTAGTCTTATCCTTTGTCACATCTGCACCTGCTGAATTATTACCGCTGTTTCCACCGGAGGCTGCGGTAGAACCGCAGCCTCCGAGCAGAAGTGCAGCTGAAAGCATTAACGCTGTGATTCTGCATCTTCTTATCTTCATTCTATTTTTCTCTCCTATTTCTCTGCCGCTGCTACTGCCGCATCAAACTTCTCGTTCGTCAGCTCTTCACATCCGTAGAGAACACCGTAAACCTTGATCCACTCCTGCTTTCCAAGTTCTGTCTTTTCCTCGGAAGAACGATCAACAAAAACCGGAATACCAAGCATTGCAAGCTTTTCTGTCAGCTCTTCGAACTGTTCCGTCTTCTCTTCTACTGTCAGAGTCTCTTTTGTATCTTTACTGTCTTTATCTGCTATTTTGTCAGTATCTTTCGCTGCATTTTCCTCAGAATCTTCTCTTGGAAGAATATCTCCTGTAAACAATGCAAGATTCACTTCACTCTTCACAAGGTTCTTCAACTTCAGTTTGTCCGCTGTTCCTGCATATGCAACTTCAGCATTCTTCTCACCGTCTTTTACTTTCATCTTATCAGCAATCTCGGATACTGTACAGTCTTTGCTCTTCATTCCAACTGCTGCAACATTATCGAGAAGATCTAAGTCTTTCATCATATTCAGAATCTCATCAGACTCTGCATAAGTATGATCTGTCGGTTTTTTCACAATGATCATATCCTGCTCAAGGCCAACCGGAACTTCCACATCCTCCGGAACGATCAGATATTTCACAACATTTCCTTTGTAAAGCTCTGCTGCCAGATCCTGTTCGCTTGTGCCGTTGTTATCCGAAGCTGCGGATTCCTCGACAGAAGCATCTGACTTGCTGTCGGTATCAGATTTCTTGGTATCTGCTGACTTTGCATCCTCAGATCTGTTAATTGTGACAGATGCAACTTTTTTCTTAGAAGATTTTTCTGAGTCCGAATTATCCGCTTCTGATTTCTTATCCTCTGCTTTCTCCGGATCTCTGGCTGTATCTTTCGTCATGTCGATCTCAAGAAGTACGATTCCCTGATCATAATGATAAATCTTGAAATATTCTGCATAGTCAAGCTTTGTCTCTG
>OLQO01001509.1_pt1 | contig 15040 bp, 17 predicted proteins | sample 1672281 | NCBI WGS metagenome assembly OLQO01 (sample SAMEA3136667, study PRJEB25190) | human gut metagenome | biome: human gut; feature: human-associated habitat; material: faeces | place: Austria | collected 2013
CGCTATTTTCCAAAAGCTTTCCATATATTCTTTCTGATATTTTTCCAGATAAAGGCCGCCATCCGTTTCTGCCGCTTCTAATTCTTTATTCACAAATGTTTCCAACTCATTTTTTCCCATATCAAGCGCAGTTGAATAACAAATAAATTTATCTAATTTTACAGTTGTTCCCTGTTCACATTCCACAGATACCGAAATTTCTGCCATCATCTCTTTTATGTCTTTTTGCCAGGACAACTCTTTTATTAAATCATTGTTTTTCCATAAGACATGAGAACTTCCACATGCCATTGTCAATTGACTTCCTTTTGTTGTGCCTTCATAATACATTTTATTATTTTTTGCCCACATTTTGTCTGGATTCAGCCTACGTCCAAAAGGACCATAATCAACAATCGGATTGGTTTTCCTTGTGTGATTTTCCACATCTGTCTGCATTTTTGAGACAAATTGAATTTCTCCCGAATAGTTTAATGGTGTTACCCTATATGAAATTAACATTATATTTTTTCTGGCAAATGAAACCAATCGCAAAATCTGAATTCTTGTTTTTTTCCCTTTCGGAGATGTCCAAATAAGTTTTCTTTCCAGAATCCCTTCTTTCATGTGAAGTACTCGTTCATACTCTTCCACTGTACCGTCCATCATGTCAAATTTTTCGTCAGCAAGTATTACGTGTGTTTCTTTCAAATTCGGCAAATTTAAAAGAGACTGACTTAAAAGTGGAGAACCAAAATTAGCTTCTCCATAACGTATTTTTTCGCTTTCATAGAATCCATTCACAAAATTGCCTTCTAATCCGGTATCTATGTCAAAATCATAGGCTTCCTCAAAAGTTCCTCTTGTTCCAATATAACCATTAGACAAGGCAAATGTTGTTTCGTTCCGATAATTATTCTTTATATCAAATTCCGTTTCTGTAATATCCCATACCTGAATCGGATAAATTGGTCGTTTATCTGTATCCATTTATTTCTCCTTATATTGAACTCTTCTTAACGCACCTTCCAGAAAATTTCTTCATCTTTAATAAAAGCCATTAAAAATTCATATGCATCTGGTTCTAAAGCCGTTTCATGTTTTAAGAGTGCCTGATATTTTAAATTATTAATCCCTCTGGCTTTTTTCATCTCTTCTGGTAATTCCAGTATCATTCGTTCTTCCCATTTATAATTGCTGTTTTCTTCCAACCCTTGCGGACAACTAAATACCGCTGTATCTCTTTCAGGCCAGTTATCATCCCCCGCACAGGAATGAATCAATCCACAAAATACCTTCGGTTCGTATCCGTTCTTTTTATTTAATATATCCAGAACTTCGCATACAAAGTAATACAATCCTGAATGATCTCCATGCATATCATATTCGGATGTTGTAAAAATAACATCCGGTTTCTTTTCCTCCAACAACATTTCTAAATCTTTTTCAAATGTTATGCGATTATAGTCTCCATGTTTTCCATATTTTTTCATATGAAATTCGATTTTATCCTCTAACCCGTACGTTTCTCGTGCACAAGATGAAGGATAAATTTTCTGTTCATTTTTTTCATTATACAGATGTGTCAAAAAGCTTTCCCTTTCCGGCATTCCAGTATCTGCATACCCCATAATTTCAAATGATTCTTTATTGCTTCCAAGTGTTTCCAATCCCGCCAGACTTTCTTTCAGCCTTGCATAACCTTTAGAGTAATCTATACAGCCATAATCACCATTTGTTACCATCACAACCGTATATGGAACATTGTTCTGTTCACATACTCTGATTACTCCTGCCGACATCAAGATTTCATCGTCCTGATGCGGCACAATAACCATTACATTATTACACTCTTTTTTGATATCCAGATTCATTGTCTTCATTCTCATATTTAATCTTTTCTTTACCCCTTTACTGCGCCTGCTGCTACACCGGCAATAATATATTTCTGCATAAACACATAGAAAATCATAAGTGGTGCAACTCCCAGCATCAACATTGGGAATAATGCTGTCCAATCTGTGGCAAACTGTCCTATATTTCTTGTTACCTCTTGAAGAATGACATCATTTTCTCTGCTCTGCAAAAACAAAAGTGGTGTCATAAATTCGTTCCATACATTTAATGTCACGATAATTACAACGGTAGAAATAACCGGTTTTAATAAAGGCAGTACTATCAGGAAAAATCTTTTAAAAACAGAACACCCATCAATTGCTGCAGCTTCTTCCAATTCTTTTGGAATTGTCGATTCAATAAATTCTTTAAACAAAAATACAGCTTGCGGCGTATTAATGGCTACATCTACCAGAATAACAGACCACAAAGTATTCATTAGACCGAAGCCTTTTACAATTTTATACAAACTAACAATGTTCATCTGAAACGGAACAATCAGTCCTGCAAGGAACAGAAGAAAAACTCTGGTTCCTATTTTGGACTTTGTTCTTGCCAATGCATATCCTGCCATAGATCCAAATATAACAATCAAAAGAACTGCTGTTGCCGTAATAAATAATGTATTTCCAAACGCTCTTGGGAACTCCATATTAACCCATGCATTCACATAGTTATCCAACCTAAGTACTTTAGGCAAGCCAAGCGGATTTGCTGTTGCCTCCTGTGAACTTTTTAAAGTTGTAACAATCAGATAATAAATTGGTATAAACCAGATTACTGCGATCAGGATCATAAAAATTTCAGTAATCGCAAGATTTCTTTTTTCTTTTCTCATTGTATTGCCTCACTCCATTTTCCCATTAATTTTGTTACTATTGCACTGATTGCAAGAACGATAATAAAGAAGCATACACCAAAAGCTGAACCTGTACTGTAAAATCCTTCTGATATTCCTTTTTTCATCATAACTGTCATAACTGTCTGTGTTGCATCTCCAGGTCCACCTGATGTCATAGAATAAATAATATCAAATACTTTCATTCCACCAATCAATCCTGTAACAATTACAATTTTTACCGATGGACACATTAATGGTAATGTTACATACATATTTTTTCAGTCCATTGGCTCCATCAATTTCTGCCGCCTCATAAAGATCTGGTGAAATACTCTGTAAGTTTGCAAGGAAAATAACCATTGCCCATCCTGTCCATTGCCAAATCTGTGTTAAAATTACAGAATATAATGCATTTTTCGATGTAAAGAAATTCAATGTTCCCAGACCCAGCTGATGTAAAATATTATTAATTAATCCAAAATCCGAAGACGACATAATAAAATTCCATAAGTACCCTATAATCAGGGAACTAAATACTGCCGGGAAGAAAAATACCGCTCTTAACAAATTTCTGCTTTTTAATTTCTGATTTAATACAAAGGCAAGCGGCAATCCGAGTAGTGTTTGAAAGCCCGTTAATAAAATTGCATAGATAACGGAATTCTTAATAGCCGCCAACATTACCGGCGTTTGCAATACTTTTATATAATTCTTTAATCCCACAAAATGAAGATTTATGGGATTCATGTCTGTGTAGTCTGTAAAACTATAATAAATCGTATACAAAAACGGGATAATGCTAAATAACAAATATATGATCAGTGCCGGTAAAATGAAAATAACAAAATATTTTCCAAGCTCACCAGCCCGTAATTTTCTCTTTTTTACCATTTTTATTCTCCTAAAAAGTCAAAAGGTGCCTTGCGCCACTTTGGACGCGAGAGGCACCTTATTCATTCTTCCTACTGTATCTTATTTTTCAAGTAATTCTTTTACTGCAGAATCAACATTCTTTAATGTTGTATCCAGATCCTGTTCTCCGAGAAGATATGACTGCATTTCTGTTCCATATGTTTCGTGTGCACTTGCTGCATCTCCCCATTCATTCCATGGACAATATACATTACCTGCTTCCAACGCTTTTGATGCACTTGCATATTCTTCCGGTAATTCAAATTTAGCTCCTTCAAGATAAGAAGAACCACCCTGATTATCTTCCCAGAACGCCTTCTGACCTTCCTCTGTTGAAAGTGCTTTTAATACTTTCATTGCTGCATCTTTATTTTTTGATGATTTGTTTACTGCAAAACCACATCCCGGTCCTCCAATCAGCCAGCCATCACTTGCTTTCGTTCCATAGAATGGCATCATATCAACCTTAAGATCCGGATTTTTGTCTTTAATAGTATCCAAATCCCATGGACCGGAACAGAACATTGCAGCTTTTCCAGTTGCAAATTCCTCAAGAGCCTGATCATGGTCAATACCTACCATATCCTTCGTGTATACTCCATCCGTAATCATCTCTGACCATTTTTCAAGATACTTATTCCAGTTGCCTTCTAAAGTGGTTTTTCCATTTCTGTATTTTTCTCCGAAATCTTTTCCTTCATCTGTTGAAAGATATTCTGCTGTTACAAAAGCCATCGAATTCTTTAACATCGGTTCCCATGATTTCAATCCTGCTGCTAACGGTTTAATTCCAAGATCTTCAAATTTTTTGCATACGTCCAAATATTCATCAAAGGTTGTTGGCAATTCGATATTGTTCTGCTCGAATAATTCTTTATTAAAATATGTTCCTTCAAACCAGCTGATTCCAGGTAATGCATATACATCTCCATCATAACTATATACATTTGTTCCTGCATCAGAATATTTCTTTCCAAGATCATTTACTTTTTCCAAATAACCTAATTTTGCATGTTTCAATGCAGCTGCAGGTGATTCACAAATAATGTCCGGTCCTTCTTCCGCTGAAAGTTGTGTATCAACAACCGTATCATAATTTGAATTGTCAATAAACTGGAACTCAATTTTCACATCCGGCACTTCCTTTTCCAGATAATCCAGAAGTGTTTTCACCGTATCTTCATTGTTCCAATATGTCATTCGGATTTTGGTTTTACCATCACTTGTTTTTTCCGAACTACTATCAGAACTTTTGCCACACCCCATTGCTAATCCTGTTACCATTGTGGCACATAACAGAACGCTTACAATTTTTTTCTTCATATCTTTTGTCCTCCTCTATTTGCTTTTATTATAGTTTTTAACCATATATATTAAAATTGTACATTTTTTTGATTTATAACATTTTTTCAAGAAATGTTTTTATGAAAAAAGCGGGAAGCCATTATCCGACTTCCCACTTTTTATTTATTCTCTATCTCTTTTCTGATTTTAATGGAGAAACAAACCATCCCCTCATCCGTAGTTGAACTGTACAAGCCACACTCTTCATCATAATACATTCGAATTCTTTCACGGATATTATAAATCCCATATCCCTTTCCCGGAGTATTTAAAATTCTTTCCAATTCTTCACCAACTACCTTTGGTCCATTATTATATACATGAAATTCGAGAAATTCTTCACCGTATATATACTCTATCTTTATTTTTCCTCTTTCGGATTCACACAAATCTGCTCCGTGACATATTGCATTCTCGACAATTGGCTGTAATAAAAAGTTCGGCATCTGACACTCTCCCCCAGCTTCATCCAGCTGATACTCTACATCAAAATTGTTTTCATGTGATTTTAGTTGAATTTGCAAGTATGCCTTAATATTTTCCAATTCATTTTGTACAATCGTAATCTGTCTTCCGCCATTCAATGCTGTCCGATAGAATGTTGCAAGAAGACCTGTAATTTCTGCGATATCATCCTGATCTGATCTTATTGCCTTCCATTTAATGCTAGATAAACAATTATACAGAAAATGAGGATTCATCATCGCCTGCAATGCTTTCAATTCTTCTTTTCGCTTTTCCAATCCTAACTGGTACATATCCTGCATCATTTGATTTATTTTCATACACATTTCGCGAAAGCTTTCTGCCACAACTCCTATTTCGTCAGAATACCCCTGCTCTATCTTTAGCTCAAAATTCCCCCTGCTAATCTCTTCCGCTCCATGTTTTAGTTGAAGAATTCTTGTACTTAAAATTTTAGAAATCACACTCATCATAATCAACGCAACCGCAAGGCACAATCCCATTACCAGTACTGTCGTTGCCATAATTTCTCGAATTTGCTCCGAAATTTCCGATTTATCAATATAATAATATAATTTCCAGCCATTATCCATTTCCTCAGATGTGGCTAATATATATTTTTTAGTTTCGTAAATCCTTTCTTCCCGATTTTCTTCAATATGTTGATAAATATTTTTATTTATTTCTCTATCTTTAATTGTTCTTTCCGTAATCTTCTTTCCATTTGCATCCACTAAAAGTATTCCATTATTCAAATAGCTTGATTGAAAAAGTCCATCTAAAAATTCATCTGCAAACACTTCTAATCGCATATATCCAATTGCCGTTGACGAAGTCGCCGAATCCAAAATCATTCGTGTCGCATAAATCCGGTCATCTTTAACACTCCACTCTGTTTTAAAGTTATTCTGGTTTTTTCCGAACCAACTTCTCTTTTCTTTCCCTTCTAATGGTTTCAAAAAACTTCCCAATGACTGTTTCACATATGGAGAATAGATTTCAATTCCCTTTATCTTATCATCACTGGCTATAAAATACCAAAATGTGGGCTCTACAGAATCGTTCATTTCTTTTACTAACGCATTTCTGTTTTTCAATCCATTTTCCAGACTTCCTCTTAACTTTGCATTATATGATAAATATTTAATATTGTCAGTTTCTCGTTGAATATCATTTTGCAAACTGTAAGAAATTGCATCGACATTGCTTTCCATTGTATGCTTCGTCTGTCTTATCAGATTTTTTTTAGATACATAATAAGAATACATGCCAAGTACTAAAATTGGCAATATAACCAATATCAGATAACTGATAATTAATTTTTTTCTGATAGATGCCTTTCCGTAATACCAATCCCATATTTTTTTCATATTTTTTCTCTCAATTGCTTAGGTGTAATTCCATAATAATTTTTAAACAGTTTATTAAAATAAGATTGATTTTCATAACCACACGCTTTAGCAATTTGAACAATTTTTAATGTTCCTTCTTCAAGCATAACTTTAGCTTTCATCATCTTCACGTCCGTTATATATTTTACCAATGTCTGTCCAGTTTCCTTTTTGAATATATAACTAACGTATGCCGGTGTTAAATTAACATTTTCAGCTACATAATTCAAACTTATATCTTTCGCATAATCTTTTTCTATCAGATTTTTAATTTTATGAATAATCCTTGAGTCATCTTGCTTTTCTACCGCTAACGAATCCAGCATCTTATCTATAGATTCTCCATAAATCTCCAACATTGTCTTTGCATTTTTTGCACGAAACATTCTTTCTGATGAAGCCAGTACCTCTTCCATTTTTATTTTCGGAGATTTATCATACAATGATTTTATGATAGAATACAATATATTTTGCAAATATAATTTACTGACTTTATCTAATGACAAAATCGTTTTCTTCAATAATTCATTTTGTTTTTTTATCAATTCCAAATCCATGGAGGCAAAAGCTTGTTCCAATTTTTTACCGGCACTTTCTACGTCCGAAGCATAATATTCCGTCTCACTATAATATGATTTCACCCTGATTATCTGATTGTCATAACCAAATATCTCACTTTGTATTTTATGGATTTTAACCAATTGTTCCTCTAATTTTGCATCATTATCTATCAAATTACTAATAATCATTACCGCTTCACTATGAGTTTCCTTATGTAAATCCATCAATAGTTTTTCTGCCTGCTCTTCCAACTGGTTTCCAGTAAGATACTTTTTTTCTTGAACCAACAGATATGCTTCATTCGGATACATATTAAAATATAATACATTTTTCCCCATATACATTTTCAAAAAATGAGTAAATAACTCTTCGTGTTCTTCAAAAAAATTCTCTGCAAATTCAACATCTAACAACTTACATCCTGTATTACTTTGTTCAAAAAGTATCTGATTTACTTTTTCTCTGTCATCAGCAGCAATATGCGCTCTATTAAATATCTTATAAAATAGATTTTTACGATTTTGAATTTCCGCATTTTGTTTTAGCTCATCTTTTTTATTATCATCATTAATTGCTTGTATGACGGAAACCATTAACTTTTGAAATTCTTCAATCTCTATAGGTTTCAACAAATAACTTACGGCATTTGCTTCCAATGCCTGTTTTGCATAATCAAATTCCCCATAGGCGCTATAAATAATAATTTTAATCTCCGGCCATCGTTTATACACTTCTTTCGCCAATTCTAGACCATTCATAACAGGCATTTTTACATCAGTAAACAAAATATCTATTTTGTACTTTTCAATACATTGCAATGCCTCTTTTCCATTTGCTGCTTGCACGATTTCTAATGGATACTTATATTTCTTTATAAGCCAGGAAATCCCTTCTCTTTCTTCCCGTTCATCATCTACCAGTAAAATTTTCATCTCTTCATTCCTTTATGCTAGTGTATTCCCATATATTCTTGTGCATTTTGCACATATTTTATATAGTATACTCGCTATTTTATGAAATATCAAGCACCCATACATAAAAAAACCGCCAGTGCAATGCACTGACGGTTTTCAACATTCAATATTAATCCTGTACGTATGGCATAAGAGCGATGTGACGTGCTCTCTTGATTGCTACTGTAAGAGCTCTCTGGTGCTTAGCGCAGTTTCCAGTAATTCTTCTAGGAAGAATTTTTCCTCTTTCAGAGATGTACTTTCTTAATTTTGCTGTATCCTTGTAATCGATCTCGTTATTCTCTTTTCCACAGAATACGCAAACTTTTTTTCTTCTGCGTCCGCCGCCTCTTCTCTTGAAGCCGCCTTCTGGACGATTTCCTTTATCGTAAGCCATTTTGGTTTCTCCTTTCAACAAAATGAAATGCGGCAAGTACCACAGCACGGTACTATTGCCTAATTAAAAGGTAATTCCTCATCAATTCCATCCGGAATGTTCATGAAGCCGTCACCTGCATCAGATACTGGTGTGGCTGGTGCCGGAGCCGGTGATGGAGCTGCCGCACGGAAACTTCCTGCATTGGCGTCGCTTACTGCCTTGCTTTCAGCAAATTCCTGATCCTCTACAACAACATCTGTTGTGTAAACTTTCTGACCTTCTTTATTGGTATAGCTTCCTGTCTGAATACGTCCGGTTACGATAACCTTCAGTCCCTGACGGAAATATTTCTCAGCAAATTCTGCACTTCTTCCAAAAGCAACGCATCCGATAAAGTCAGCTGTCTGCTCTCCGTCGTTGTTACGTCTGAATCTGCGGTCTACAGCTAATGTATATCTTGCGATTGCTGTAGAATTCTCACCCTGTGAATATCTTACTTCAGGATCTCTTGTCAAGCGTCCCATCAAAATTACTTTATTCATATTATACCTCTACTTCCTGCTTATGCATCCTGTCTAACGCATAAAAATCTGATAACGTTGTCCATAATGCGAATTCTCTGCTCGATTTCGCTTGGAGTCTCAGCATCAGACTCGAAGTGGATGAAATAGTAGTATGCTTCTTTCATCTTCTGAATCTCGTAAGCTAATCTCTTCTTACCCCATTCATCAACGTCAGAGATCTGTCCACCGAAACGTTCAACTAATGCTTTCACCTTTTCGATTACCTGAGCTCTTTCGTCGTCTTCGATTTTTGCACTGACAACAACAGCTAATTCATATTTGTTCATGTCGTCTTGCACCTCCTTCTGGTCTTTTGGCCCCCGCTCATCTTATGTGGGAGCAAGGATTTCTGTCTCTATTTTAGGACAGAATTATTGTATCACGAGTTCTTATGTTACCATAAAGTCTCGATTTTTTCAAGCTTTTTTCTTCAAATCTTTTGTATTTTTTTCTACCAATTTACGGGCGATCATGATCTGATGTCCGCATCCCATACATTTCAGTCGGAAATCTGCTCCAACCCTTAGTATCTCCCATTCTTTACTTCCACATGGATGCGGCTTTTTCATTGTTACCACATCTCCTACTTCATAGGTATATTCTTTCTTCATCACTGTTTCGTCTCCTCCTCTTTTACCCCTCTTACAACAAACCGGTGATTATCACTGGCGCTGGTACAGGTCGACAATGTAACGATCGTATCTTCCGTTGTCACTTCCACGCCGGTATTATACAGAGAAGTACTCTGCGTCATATTCAAAAATTCCTGATATTCTTCATCTGTTTCAAATGTTGTCTGATACGATTCCGAAGTGTCGACTACCTGTCCTGCCGAATAAATATGATATTTCAGAATTCTTCCATCAACGGTATATATGTAAAAATATGGATTATTCTTCCAGAATTCACGGGTATCATAATCCTGCAGGTGACGGAACATCGAACCGTCCCGCATTCTATGTCCATATATTACAGAGTTTTTATCCGTAAAATCCTTTTGATTGTCAACATTCAGGAAGATTGCTCCCAGCGTATTTTCGTTAGACGAAAATGTTTTTTTCAGATATTTACTGTTATCCGTTCCCTGAACAACCGGATAATTGATCTGACTCGGCTCATCCGGGAACCTGATCCATGCGATCGTATCCGGATTGATCTCCAGCAGTTTTTGAAAATCAACAGAAAATGTATCATCTCCGTCTTCACTATGATTTTTATCTTTATCATTTTTATTCTTATCATCCGTCACCGCAAGTTTCCGCACTTTATCATACTCACTTCTTCCATCCAGATAACCTTTTCCGATCTTAAACAGTTGAAAGCCCGACACACAGAATACGATCAGTGCGATCACAAGAATCACATTGGCGATTATATTCCCTTTTTTCTTCCGCCTTCTTCCGCGGTGATGTTTTTTTCTTTCATTGTCTGCATTTTCATTTCTCATTCCGGATTCGATCCCTCCCTGTGCTGTTCTATTTTCTTTACTTTTTCGATTCCATAATCTCTACGATCGTCTTTTCCGTCCCTGTCATTCCTGGGGATGCGATCATTCCCATGTACTTCATAGTTGCTTCCGGGGTCCTGCCGTTGATTCCATGAATATTTTCTATGCAGATATCATCCATTGCCATATCTGTTGCACGGAATGCTGCATCTACTGCCACGATCCCTTTCATCGTACATCCGTGATTGCCTCCGTCACAGATCATTCCGGTCAAACCGCTTGCCATATTCTGAATCACTTTTGTATGTTTTTCTCCATCCGCTCCCTGCAGATATGCCAGTCCACAGGCCATCCCGGTTCCGGCTGCAATCCCGCATCCACAAAATGCCGATAATCTTCCTGAGTACTCTTTGATATACATCGTGATCAGATAGCTGAGTGCAGTTGCTCTCCACAGGGTCTCATCATCCGTCTTATCTTCATTGGCATGCCGGTACGCATACAACGGCATCGTCGCAATGATCCCGTGTGCACCGCTCCCGGTAATGCTCATAGCCGGTCTGGAAAGGCCCAGAACCCTGGCCTCTATCGCACCGTTACACAGTAATTGCGCAGTCTTAAGCGCATCCCTGGATATGATCCGGTTGCCATTCTCACGATAAAGTTTCTTTGCGAACACTGCCCTGTCCGAAGCCAGTCCTTCTTTTAATAATTCCAGATTCATCGTATACGCTTTTTCTATAAACGCAATCTCTTCAACCGGAACTGTATTTACATACCGCAGGATCTCTGCCAGGGAATATCCGTGAATTACCGGACGTGCCTGCTTTTTCCGGGATTCCTCCCTGTACATCTTATCTTCTGTCTCAAATATTACAATGCCGTCTTTTTCTATCTTTACGATATTCGTATGTGCATCCCGGATCATCACCTTACACCGGTTATTCTCCGTTGTCACCACGGCATCGATCGTGATCTCGGATCCGACATGATCCATAACCACTTCCACCAGACCGTCGCTCACCATCTGCGCCGCTTTCTCATCATCTTCCGGTGTGATATCTGCCAGCGATTCCAGTCCTTTTTCCGCATCTGCCGCTACCGCCCCAAGTGCCGCCGCATAATAGTTGCCGAATCTCTCCGAATTAGGAATTCCACAGGTAAATGCATTCTTGTACATACCGGAATTCAATGCCACATGTACATTTACAATCTTACCTTCCGTATATTTCTTCGCACTTGCCACGGCAAATGCGATAGCTCCCGGCTCGGTCACGCCAAGTGCCGGTTTCATATCTTCTCTGATCAGCTCCGTCAGCTTCTGCATATTCTGCCTCCTCCCCGTTATCAACCCTGTTCTACGAAATTAACATTCTTATCTTAACACATCCACCACAGTTTCTGCACTTTTCTCATCTAAAATCTTTAGAAATTTTAATACTCTGTTTATTGATTTTTCCTATTCCCGGCGTATGATTAAATGTATATTGCAAGTACTATTTTAAGAGGTGAATGAATTGAAACTAAAAGACAGATTTATACGTTTTATGTACGGAAGATATGGTGTTGATTCCTTTGGCAAATTTACCATCTGGGGATCCCTGATCCTTATGCTGATTGCAGGATGGACGCATCGGGGAATCCTTTCCTGGCTGGCATGGGCCGGTATCATCTATTCTTATTTCCGGATGTTTTCCAAAAATACTTACAAACGAGCCGCCGAGAATCAGAAATATCTGCAGATGACACGCGGCATCCGGACATTTTTCTACAGGCAGCGTAACATGATAACACAGCGCAAGACACACCACATTTACAAATGTCCGTCATGCAAACAGAAGATCCGTGTTCCAAAAGGAAAAGGCAAGATTGAGATCCGCTGCCCGAAGTGTAACACCAGATTTATCAAACGAAGCTAAGGAGTTCCCATGTTTGGTTATATTTCTATCAACAAAGCCGAGATGAAATTCAAAGATTATGATGTCTATCATTCTTATTACTGTGGACTATGCAAAGTCTTAAAAGAATGTTATGGTAAAAGAGGTCAGGTGACTTTATCCTTTGATATGACATTTCTTGTGATCCTGCTCACCGGTCTTTATGAACCGGACACAAAGACAGAGATGGTCCGTTGTATTGCACATCCCATGCAAAAGCATGCGGCAAAGGCCAATGAATTTACTGAATATGCCGCAGCCATCAACATGCTGTTATCTTATTATAAGTGTGAAGATGACTGGGCAGACGAACACAGGAAGAAAGCTTTTGTTGCCGCAAAACTTTTGCATTCAAAGATAAAGAAGATTAAAAAATTATATCCCGTAAAATGTAAGGTCATCTCAGAAAATCTCGCCCAAATCTCAAAATATGAGGCAGAAAATGAACAGAATCTGGATCTTATGTCCGGACTTTTTGGCAATATCATGGCTGAGATTTTTGCATACCGCCACGATGAATGGGAATCCTCTCTTCGTAAGATCGGATTCTTCCTCGGAAAATTCATCTATCTGATGGATGCCTACGATGATGTCGAAAAAGACATCAAATCCGACAGCTATAATCCATTCAGGAAGGCATACCTGGACGATCCTGCATTTGCAGATGACTGCCGCAGCCTTCTGACGCTTATGATGTCGGAATGCTCCAGGGAATTCGAACAGCTTCCGATACTGCTGCATGCAGAGATCTTGCGGAACGTTCTCTATTCCGGAGTATGGAGCAGATACACTGCCGTAACATCCGAAAGACTCGCCGGCAAGAATACACACAACGCTGCAGATACTGCTGACGGCAATTCCACTGCCGGTAGAACCACGAATGATAATCCACATCCTGACACAGATAATTCAACAACAGGAGATCAAGAACAATGACAGATCCATATAGTGTCTTAGGAGTATCCCGTGATGCTTCTGATGACGAAATAAAAAAAGCATATCGTAACCTCAGCCGAAAATATCATCCGGATGCCAATATCAATAATCCGAACAAGGATCAGGCAGAGGCGAAATTCAAAGAAGTCCAGCAGGCCTATCAGCAGATCATGAAAGAGCGGGAATACGGCTCTTCCGGGAATTACGGTCCATATAGCCAGAACGGATATGGTCCGTTCCGCGGCTTCTACGGAGAATACCGACAGGCCGGTAATGCAGGTAATGCAGGTCAGGAAAGTGAGCAGGATCTTCACTTAAGAGCTGCTGCCAACTTCATCAACAACGGCCGGTATCAGGAAGCAATGAACGTATTAAACGGAATCAACGAGCATACTGCCCAGTGGTATTACTACAGTGCGATTGCCAATTCCGGTCTCGGCAACAATGCAACGGCCATTCAGCATGCCAAAAAAGCGCTCCGCATGGAACCAGCCAACTATCAATACCAGATGTTAGTTAACCAGTTTGAAAGCGGCGGAAGCTGGTACCGCCAACGCCAGAATCCGTATACCACCACCTTCGGCGGCGGAAGCGACTGGTGTGTAAAATTGTGTATTGCCAACATCGTCTGCAACTTATGCTGCAGCGGCGGAATGTGCTGCGGTGCCCCGGGCGGTTACAGCGGCGGCCATTATATGTAACTCATGAAATTTCAATGTAATCCAGATGTACAATAAATTGTGACCATCAGCAAACGCAAAAAGGAGGAATTCTTATGTTAGATTATCTTGTTTTATATCAGAGTGAATCCGGAAATACAAAGAAAATTGCTGCATCTATCTTCTCGCGCCTTCCCGGCAATTCCAAAGATCTGATCGATATCGATACAGATAAGACAATTCCGGAAGCCAATGTCTACTTCATCGGATTCTGCGTGCACCGCGGAAGCTGCAGTATGGAAGTCAGTGACTTCTTAAGTGACTTAAGCGGCAAACAGATCGCTTTATTTGGAACTTGCGGAATGGGGGATTCCCCGGAATATTATAAGGATATTGCCGGACGCGTCAGTGCCTGGATCGAAGCAGACAACGATTATCTTGGATATTTTATCTGTCAGGGAAAGATGCCGCAGAAGGTACGTATGAAGTATGAATCCATGAGAACTGACGAGAATAACGACCAGATCGACCGTTTTATCCAGAATTTCGATCTTGCACTTACTCATCCGGATGATCTGGATGTGGAGCATGCAAAAGTATTCGTCGATCATATGTTAAAGAAGATTCAATTATAATGAAATAATATACGAGAGGCTGCCACCGGCAGCTTTTCTTGTATTCTTTAATAAAAACACCCGGAAATAAATATTCCGGGTGTTTTTTATAAGAGGCGCCAACCAGATTTGAACTGGTGATAGAGGTGTTGCAGACCTTTGC